>Ga0209107_10000895_pt1 | contig 16909 bp, 7 predicted proteins | sample LakErihyJuly2011_2_FD_187460 | JGI IMG/M metagenome (GOLD analysis project Ga0209107, IMG submission 187460) | Freshwater microbial communities from dead zone in Lake Erie, Canada - CCB hypolimnion July 2011 (SPAdes) (version 2) | ecosystem: Environmental > Aquatic > Freshwater > Lentic >... | reverse complement strand
AATTTATTAAAATAGAATTATACTTAAATTATTTTTTTTTCCTATTTTATTTTTAAATATTAAATAAAAATAATATGTCCTTTGATATAAATAAATAGAGAAGAATAAAAACTTTATTAGATTTTAAACAGTGAAATCACTCCCCAAGATCGAAAAGTAATTTTCTATAAATAAAAGAAAGGAACAATAAGATCAATAATATCAACATCGAATAATACTGCAAATTAAAGTGAAATAAAAAAATTAGATGATAAATCAGATCTCAATAGACTATAAAGTTAATCTTACAGAAACGATCATCTTCTTAGTAGTATTGGTTGGTCGGTCACAGAACAACCTAATACTGATCGACCCTCTAGAATAACTAGAGTTTAGGAAACTAACAGTTAATTAAAATTTAAATCAAACACCTCTAGGAAATTTTTCACTCCCCGTCTTCGTAACGATTAAAGCTAAAAATAGCGAGAAAAAGATTTTAAAGAACAGTAAAAACATATCTCCATCCTCATAAAAGACGAATAAGATGATCAAAAACTAAGCAAATTAATAAAAATTTACTAATCATTTGATTAAAAATCAATATTCAATCAAACTTATAAGAATCTAGATTTCTTTAAAGATGCTTCAAATTTTCTGTAAACTAATGAGACATCAAAATTCAGATATTTTAAGTTGTTAAAAAAGTCTGAATCGATCCCCACCCTACCTGTTCACTGTGGTATCATTAAAAATTAAAATAATTAAAATTTCGATCTCTAACACTATAAGATGCATGACTAATAGGCCAAGCTCCTAGCAGCCGTTATGACTGACCTGGATGATCTAGAGAAAATCTGCCTTGCTCACAATGGGATTGCAGATGAAGGAACCTAAAAAATTTTAGAAAGCTTGAACCCATCAACAGTGGACCTCAACATTAGCTATAATAATTTTTCTACAAAAGTTCTCATAAATCTAGCAGCATTTTTGTCTAAAAGTACTTGCAATTTATAGGTTCTTAACATAGAAGGAAACCGTCTGGGCGACCAGGCCTTTAAAATATTTTTCAATACTTCTAATTCTAAAAATATTAGACTAAAAAGCTTGAATTTGTCTAGAAATCGACTAAGCTCATCTATTTGTGTATCACTTAAGAAGTACTTAGGATTTAATAAACAACTATAAGAGCTCTACCTGCATTGGAATAGAATAAGGGCAGAAGGAGGAAAAATTATTTTCCTGGCTATATAGGAAAACGCCACCCTGAGAGTCTTAGATTTATCACATAATTCATTAGGAAAAACAGAAAACAAAAATAGTTTTTTACAAACCTTTAAGATCGTGATTAATTCTAATAAGTCACTGCTTCATCTAGACCTATCATTCAATTGTTTCGATTATGAACAGTGCAAAATTATCTCCGAGTCTATCAATCAAAACCAGACAATGCATGGTTTCCATTTTTCAGGGAATTGTGGATTTGTGGACAAGTTGGGATATATAAGGCTTACAGATAATGATTAAACCCAGGAGTAGAAACATTTTGAATCACATGATTTTTATCGTATTAATTCAGTTAAAATTGTTGAGATGAATAAGATTCATGGTAATTAGAATTGCTGGATTTGCGGTGGTTGGGTCGAGAATACTTTCACGTATATTAATCATATAACTGGTCCGTAATGTATCGAGCCTCCTGTTATACACCTCGAAGAATATAATTACATACCAATGCAAATGCAATTAGAAGAAGAAGATAGGTACACTCTCAAAGTTATGTCTCCACCTGCAAAAAAGTAAAAATATTTTTACACAGTAGATGGAAACCATATGGCAGCCGCTGACTAAAAAAGAATACTAAACTTATCTAAAATAAATGTTTAATGGCTAAACAAATTAGTTATTGTTAATAAATTGAAATAATTTAATTAATTTGAATCAATGGACTCTAAGAAATAAGCATACCACAACTATGAGTCTATATATGAGTCCCTTCCTAGGAACTTAAACGGTATAATCTTCAATGACCCATCAGGTGGGTACGTAGGATGGACTTACGAAACTTCGATTTTTAGACTTTACAAAAGAGATGATGAGAAACTCTTGGATTAAGCTTTTGAACATGACTACTAACTTACGAGGTTGCCGAAATTCTTTGGAGACTATGGTGACAGAGTACAATAAGATCTCAAAGCTCTTCTAAGATAAAATTATGAGTTGATAAAGAGCGTGTATAAGTACTACTCCTCCTTTACCCCATGCAAAGATGTATGGTGTATTGGAATGAGTATATTCACTGAGTTTCTTCAAAGTGCTAATTTTTTAGATGAAAAATATCTGACCTTATAAATATGTGACTGTATTTTTGTGTCCACAAACGCATATTATAGAGAAAAAGGGCAGAAATTGAACCCGGAGAGATGTATTATCAGATCCTAATTTATGGAAATAATTGTTCGCTTAGCAGATGAATAATATTTCAAGTCTTATATCTGCGAAGATCTAATGCAGGCCATATAATATTTCCTCAACCACCTAAGTATATTTTCCGAGATACACTTAAATAACGAATCATAATGGAGAAACACCTATCTATGGACAGAATACGTTGACTATTGCTTAAAAATGTACAGAGATCCCCTAAAGATGATATTTGATAAATATATCTCCAGGAAACAATTGTCAAAGCCTAAACTACTACTATAGGACTTCAAAAAACTTATAATTGATTCTTAAATTACATAAAATAAAGATAAACTAAAAGATAAGGATATTAACATTGTATATAACATATCCCTTTAGACTTAAGTGTCTGAGATGACTTCTGAAAGACATTTGGAAATGAATTTTTTTGAGTTTTTGGAAGCCATATGCAGAATAGCAGAGATTATGTCTCTTCCCCCTTATACATGGAAATATTGGAAGTAAACCATTGATTTTCAGGGCTTTCCTCTACATATAAAAATTGAATCTTTAATCTAAACATTAGTTAGAAAATTACTTGTTAAAGAAAACTCTGTAAAATTAGAATTTGAGCTACCTTCTTAATCGATCTTCGAAGAAGAAATAGCCTTGCTTAAGAATTTTTCAGAATCTTTTAAGCCTCGGATATTAATAAGGAGAGAAATACCTGTTCCGAGTGTTTAAATTTTATAAAATATATTTAAAGAAGTTGGGAAATAAAATAAGTTATAAATAATATAAAATAAGGGAAATGATAAGAGCATTACTGGATTTAGGAAGTCACTTTAGTTTTCTTACTAAAAATTAAAATTAAAAGGAGATGTCTTATCTAGATTGACCAAACCTACAGTTGAAACAATACCAGTTTAAGCAGACTAGAATCTACAAGTTAAAATGAAAGTATCCAATATGATTCTCTCAAATCTAAAAAGAGGTTCAAAGATCATCACCTCTGGGGACTTCATGTCGAATAAATTGCAACGTAAGCCGGTAGATCTGACATCAACTAAAGAAGAGAAGCAAGAAGAGAAAGAAGAAGAGAAGTATGTTCCAGCGATTCGCATTATTACGGAAGAAGAGAAAGAAGAAGAGAGGGAAAATTAGAAGTATTAATAAGCGTTGCTTCGCCTTATTTCGGAAGAAGAGAAAGAAAATAAAGATGAATCCGTCTCAAAGTTCCACGCTTAGTAACCCTCTCTCGTCACTAGGTTATAAACCAAATAATATAAAGATAAACCGATCGGAGACCCCTTAGTGATTAGCTCTAAGGTATAAGAGACACAAGATTCATCATACGATTTATAAAATTCATTTGAAAAAATTGGAATAATTCATTGAAATCATTAGAGGTTATAAGCAACGTTATATGAATTTTCATTTTTGTCTATTGAGCTGTTGAAGGATAGCTATGGGACGGCGAATTGCTTGACCAGGGAGTGTCTGATCTAATCCTGTTATGTTTGGTTGACCTACTGGTTCTGGATCATGAACCATTGGAGGTACCCAAAACTTATATCCTCGTACTGCTAGTAGGCGGAAGGAAAGTATTTAATATATTATTATTCTATTGAGTTTATATTTAAGGATTTATTTACAGTGTAAATATCAAATAACTCTTCCTCAAGAGCCAATTTTTTTGTTGATTTTACATTCTCATCCTTCTTAAAATCCCCGTCCTCATTCTCAGAGCAAACATGTTCTCCCGGTAAGGGCAGGTTAATCGCCTAATTAGTAAGTAATGAATATCTTTTGGAGAGATATCTCCTAGGTTTTTTAACAGTTGTATCTTCAATTTTTTTAAGATTTATCAGTAAATTATTATTCTTGATTTTTATTCGCTCTTGTTGGATAGCTTGATATAGTATGCCATTTAATTCACTCTTTTAAACACGTTTTTCATATTTTTTTTTTATCAACTTTTATTTCATTTTTTAATAATAAGTGTCCCTTTATTATTACACAAGATCTTAGATCTAAAAGTATTCTATTTGGACTATCTTTAGAATATTCTGAATTCTTTGTAATCTATTAAATATAAATTTATCCTAAAATATTAATAAAAATAGGAGGGTATATTAAAATTTAAAATTTACTATCGATATTTCAGATTTATTTATGTAGATTATTTCGGCCTGACAGTTTTTTTTCATATGATAGAAAGACTTAATCCTCTATATCTAATGCTTATGCTAGTGATGAATTCTATACCACAATAGGAAATAGAAAAAATATCTTACTTTCATAGACCAGTGCATAAAAAACTTGAAAAATAAATTGCCTAATAATAGTTCAGACACGATCTTTTTTATCATCTCAGGCTTAAATAGTTGATAGTAGACATATAACATAAATAACGTCTATGCAATGGCCTCCGCGTAGTCAGACATAAAGATATATTTCAAAGCCTCACAAAAAAATTCAATGTCAAAATTCCCTTGTACTAATTGCTTGTTCTCTACCAATACTTAGAAGAACCTCTAGGTGAGATTTAGGCAGGACATAAGGGACCGCATTTCATAAATATTGACTTTACGGAAAATTAAAAAAATAAAAATGTTCAAGAGTTTTTTGTCCTTTAGAAAGGATTAAACTGTATTTATCATGTATTCCGGAAAATTTGTTATCATTTTTATCTTTATTTCTTGCAGAAGTATACGTAGTAGAATTTTGTAACCAGGGATATCATGCCATGGTATAATATAATCGGCTGATTACGTTACATTATTGATAAATTCTATCAGTTATTGCAAGAAGCAGAAAAATTTTCTCTTACGCTTCGATAATTTTTCCTGCCACTCTTATTTTTATAATATTTTATCCAGGGCGTCATTTTATTCCTTATAGTCTGGCTCTTACGATATAAAATTGTAAAAATTCTGGTTCCAATCCAAATAAAGCTGAATTTATTGATTTGGTCCAAAAGAAAAATTTTCGTCGTCGTATAGTCCATATTCCACTGACTTCCACTCAATCACCTCCTAATTGTTTTTTTTTCCAATAACTTTTAATAGTTGGGTCCGTAAGGCAGGAATCCTGAAATATAAAATCGCTAGTATCTAGATCCTAAACCTCTATTTGACATCGGACAGACCTTTCTAATTCAACATCTTCAAGGTAATTTGGAGTAATGAAATAAGTAATTTATGGAACTATAAGCTTATCATAATCTTATTTTTTTTTTCTTATTTTCCATTTTTATTCCCAAAAAATCCCATATTTTACAAAGAAAATTCGATTCTTAGTAACGCTTATTCTATACATTCATACAGCATATCTTATAACTGACCAATTTCAATATATATAAATTTAGAAAGATCATATATTAGCTAAATAAAAAATTACTGTGCGCTTTGAAGTGACTACTCATCGGAGTAGTAAAAGCCACCTATTTTCTAAGTTGTTTTGGTCTGCAATCCTTTTTTTAACTGTTCTAAAATTTCCATTATTTCCAATTTTTATTTGAATATTTCATCTTTTTTGCTTTCTTCTTATTAGAAAAAAAGGATATTTAATTTTTATTAACAATTCATTAATTCTTTTATATTTTATGAGGCCATAGTAACTTAGGACTTATTCTTATGGTCTTAGATTAAAGGATTCAAACGGAAGATTCCTTATTCAGTTCGGATACCCATAATCATCTATTTGAGGTACGCTTGGATGTATAGGTCATATTCTAGCGTGACTTTACCTAAAAATTTCCCTTTGAGCCACATACTTTGCTCAATTTTAGTTTAAATTTCTTGATAAATTAACCCTTCAATTTTAACCATCTTACCTTAGTTTAATAAAAGTTTGTTCAGACTTATATTACATTCACTAAACAATTCTTTGCACCCCTCTTACGAAGGTAGGATCCCCCATATATAGAAATGTAGATAAGTTTCATTTATATCAGATGAAATTATATCGACATTCAGTCTATTCAAAGTTTAAACATCGCCCCAATTCTAAATAAATTCTTCATTTTAGTTATTTACTGGCGACAGATTAATTATAACTTCTTTGAGAATCCTATTAATATTATCTCTCGAAACCTTTCTAGAGTAAGAATGTTACGGGGAGGAAAGAGACTGAGATACGCAAAAATGTCGTTTTTCACCCATATTAGCGATAAAAAGTTTAGTTATTGGGATTTATTTGATATTTATGTATTCTTGAATTTCATCGGCGTTGAAATTTTCTTCAAAAGTCTCTATTATTTGATCAATTTGTTTATTTTATTTGTTTATAAGATTCTGCATGGATATTCTGTCAGAATTTTCTGAGGCTATTTCTATTTTTTGATTCTAAATCTTATAACTGTATTGGAAATAATGGTATTATGGCAGGGTAGTTCCGAAATTGTATTCGACATTTTTTATGTTAAACATGAGATTTATTTTTTATTGAAAGTCTATTTCGAAACTAATCCTCCCAGGGTTAATATTTTTCTAATAACTATTATATATATGGTTACATTTTTCCAAATTATTTTAAAATTATTTTTCTAGGGTCCCACAGCCGCTTGAAAGAGATTAAGAGATACCTCTCCGACTATTTTTTAATCCATATCCTTGATTTAAAATTAAATGAAATCATGTTTTAATTATTAATCATCTGTTTGACTTATCAATTTATACTCTTTTTCTTTGTCATAAATTGTAAGAGCTTTATTTTTAATAATTTTCATTTAAAAGCTTGATTAATTTTTAATGTGAACTTGTAAAAGACTTTCATTCTAGAATAAAAAAATATTAATTTACTTGTGGAGCACCTTCTAATTGAATATTTTTCATCACTATGTATGAATCAATAGGAATTGGTTATATATATGTATTTTTAGACTCTTATTTTAAAGTCGGTTACTTCTGACTAATGCATCCCATATATTTAAAATAAAAATAATTTACGGTATATAAAACAAATTAAAATTAAAATATTGGAAAATTAAAAAATGTCTGGATCAAAAAATATCAACTGGGAAGCTCTAGATAAAATGAACGAAGAAGAAATAATACAATTTGAAATGGATTACAAGGATAAATATCTGCCGAAGCACAGATTATACTCTATCATTCCATTTAATTTATTAGTCGGAGGAATGTGCTATTATTATACTGTAAATTTCAGATCAATATCCAAAAAATATTTCAAACCAAAAAGCTTCAGTCTTGGGTAGTTATTTAAATACGGAACAATTCAAAGCGTGATATTTGTGACTTTATATTGCACCGGAATGTGTTCTGTGACAGGATTATGGCACCCAATAGAATACGTTCGAGATATAGCTAGAATTAAAGGAAAAATAATTGATAAAGCCCTGAGACACGATGAAGTAGCTTAAAAATATATATTATTTGATGCCATGGAGTATTTCGGCATGTCTTAGGAGATAATAGATTCAGCTAAAAACTCCCTTAGTAAGGAGAAACAAGAGCTAACAGATAAAAAATTTTTTACATAAGAGACATTGGATCTTTTATAACCTAAAAAGGAAGATGATTGATTTTTAATTATATTTAAATGGAAAATATATCATTCTTAATCATTTTTTTTTATAGTTTAAAAAACATAATTGCGGCACTTTTCAGCGTCTTCCATCTGCTCTATGAGGTGCCTTACTGGAGCATCAGTGACCCCGAACTTCTCTGTCCCGCTTACTGTTACATTCTTCCGTTATTACAATTAAATAGAATCAATTCTCTTGCAAATTTTTACCCATACGCAACTAGCGGAAGCCTCTTACATAATAGTGTCTGGTTCTTCCTCTGATATAACTCGGAAGATTATTTACTCATTTTTTTCTATAATCTCGCAGAAATATTTAACCTTTTTGTCACGTTTAAGTTAGCTTTAATGTATGCGGATACTCTTGAATCCGACTGGAAATATATTGGATCGGCTATGAAATAATTTATTTTTATAATTTATTTCTCCAAGCTTGAGTATTGTTAGGGTATTATTCACATAAAACGGATATTTTACCTTATCAAGTCTATAAAGAAATTTAGGATCAAAAACTACATTGTTTTTAGTTTTTTTTATACTTTTTTTTCTTTTTTCTTCTTCGCTTTCGCTCCATTCTTCTTCATATTTTCTTTTTACAGAATTTTCTTGTTTGATATTTTTTTTTGCGTCTGATTTTTAAGTGATTTTTATTCCTTCGACTATTTCATTCAAAGAATTCACTGTGACAAATATTGATTGATTGTCAATATTTTCCCAGCCCTTCTAGTTTATGGTCTAGAATAGGTTTAGTATATCATTTAGATTTTTTTAATGATTTTTCTTGAATTCTTCCTCTTAAATAATAAGATCCCATCTTGGCAATATTTTTTATCTTATAGACTAAATGAAATACATTCTATCCAAGAATTCGTGCCCTAGATCATAATCGATTATAAATTTTAACTTTTCGATGTCCATTTTCTCTGATTATTTTTTTTGGTTTTCATTTATAAATATATTCTCTTAACAGAGTATTTTAAAGTAATTGTATATTTCTTCAATTTAATCCTCACTGTCTATCTCAGAAACATTGATTTCATCAATCACTAATTACCAGTTTTCGCCGCCATTTGGATACGTTTTGATACCGTATTTAAAAAAATATTAAAATAATTTATTTTTTTAATTAAGAGTTAAATTTTCACCAGTATCAGACTATGAAGAGTTTATGGTTTCACAAGTGTAAAATTAGTATTCGTGGGATTTACGAATTTGACTTAATAGATATTTAACTCTTTCTGTTAATTCTTAGTGAACTGGAAGTGTTGGGGTCAAGAATTCGATTAAATGGTAATGGCCATATCCATTCTAATGAACGCCTCTCAATAAATTAATATCATCTTTTTTTGTCCACCCTTCAATAAATGGCACTTATCCGTAACTATTATGAGTTATGACGGTATTATCCAAAAAACATAGTAAATTGTCCCATAAAAAAATATCTTCAGATTCATTGTAATTCTCTGAATTCTACTTGAATTATTAAATAAGACAGTTTATTTTATACATTGTTAGAAGTGTTTTAGCATAGAATATCTCATTAAAGTGGATTTCCCAATCATACTGATTAATTTAAGTAACCTCTGACATGTCTATTAATTTAGAAAGATTTATTGAAATTTTTGGATTTAAAATCTTCTCTCTTAAACTCATCAAAAATTGATTTGCTAAATATTGGATTTGATGTTAACTTAACGCAAAATCTAATTAATAATCACTATACCTGCCCATTCCGAACCTAAGAATCTATCTTTTTACTGACAGGACTATTTGAGGAGACAATTTATTATTTTTCAATGATAAATTCTACTATAAATTTATTTGCGGTTTTTATTCAATTTAGATACATCGGTTCATCACTGGCGCATATATTATAAACGTATGGAATTAATCACAGCTTTAGCACCAGATTTTAAGATTATCACAATCATTGATTTATTGTAAGTATTTCTTATATAATCTTCACAATTTTTCAAATTCAAATTTTTTGGAAATTAACTCTTAAAGTATCCTTTTTTGATTTTCTTCTAAAATAGTGCACATTTAGCCATCTATCTAGATACTTATAAATGGGATAATATAAAGTTTATGTTGCTCATTATTTTAGAATAATATGAAAAGATCCTAGGTCTATTTTGAACATAACAATAGATTTAAATATGGAATATTAGCAAAATATTCCTTTTGCCTGTTGTTGCAAAGTATTTATTTTTTGTTCGTGATTATTAGGGATTACTGATCTTAAGAAATAATTTTTGTAAACATTTTAAAATATTAAATAAAGCGCTATCAATTTATAAAACCCAAATCTTTGATCTATAATTTAAATATGTATAATTTTAGATAATATAAGTTAATAAAATATATTTAATATTTTGACGCAATTTTTTTAGCTATCGGGGTTTAATTAAATTTTAAATTTTGATTATTAGCTAAAATACAAATTTTAGCTACGTTTAATTAAACCATTATTTAATAAAATATTTAATAAATAAAAATAAAAAATGGATATATTTGTAGATTATAAGCTTATAATCAACCAAAATATTTGTTGAATTTATGTTTAAAATTAAATAATTCATAAATTTTATTTATATATAGCTTCTTATTAATGACAGAATATATATTTTCTTGTAGTTTTTATTTTTACTTTTATTTTTAACTTTTTATATAAATGTCTTATTTAATATGATTATGATGACTTCATATATTAGATAATATTAAATTTTGGATGATTAATATTACATTATCAAATTTAATTAAAAATTTATTATAAAAGTATACTTCTTACTACAATAATTTGATGACAACTTGTTGCTATTTTATGAACGAATAATTATAAAAATTGGAGATGAGTTGTCCACAGGATATAAATGCTGGCATGATTCTGACAGATGTGACAATAATGTATGTCGATTTATTATTTATTAGACGAATGATCATTGGAGATGGCATGATGGATTATTTATAGCAACTTTTTTCATATTTATAAAAAACTTTTGTTGTGCTATTAATTGGTATAGAAAAAGATAATAGCGACGAAGATTGATTATAACTTAATTAAATAGTCAGGTCTCGGCAAACGAAAATAAAAATGTAAGTGTAAATGCAGGAAATCTTTTATAAGAGGGATAATAGAAGATTCCGAGTAATTAGCCAATTTTATAAGCGTGTTTAATGCAAGAAAAAGCATATCCTCCTGATATGGATATTGAAATAAAATAAAATTCTTCTGAAAGGCTTATAAGAGGGAGAAAGTGTTCCAAGGAACACTTCCTAGAAATGAAATAAGTCCCTTAAATGCATACAGAAACCTTCAATGAAAATAAATGTTGAATTATTTATTTATATACATTTATGGTAAATATATATACTTAATATTTTTTTGTAATAAAATTATTTTATATATAATTTACTTACTTACTGATTTAATTTTAATTAATATTATTAATTATGATGAAAGATGATCAACCACCATTTTTAGAGATTTAATTTATAAAAAATAAAGGATAAATAACCGATAAATTACTGTGCTACCTCTGTAAGAAAATTTTGAGATCTCCAATAAAGCAATGCCCAATATGTTAAAGATTAGCCTGTAAATTGTGCTTGGAAAAATAACCTAATGATGGATTTTTTTGTTTATTCAGCCGAGATTGTTAATAAGAATTTAGCCCAGATATCTCACATTAAAAATAATTATAACAATACAGGGATATATCAATAGAAAATATTGATCCTTTATAAGACTGGATACTTTTACATAATCTCGATTAATTAGAGATCCAATGTCCTTATTCTTTTAATCCAGACCCCCAAGAATGTTGTCAATAAATAAACTTGAAACATTAAGAATTTTTAAATCACAGTATTAATTGTCGATACAAATAAATAAAATGTGAAAATAATTTATGCTAAGAAACATATATAAGATAAAACAAAATAAATCATTTGAAAATTTGCTAATTTGTGAAAATATAATGTATATGGTGTAATGACTTAGATTATAAAATATTTATAAATAATCATCAAGATTCTTGCATATATAAAAAAAAATGTTAAAGATGTCAACTTTTTTTTAGTTCTAAAAGATAGTAGGAGCATGACTAGGAGTGTTTGTTTTTATATATAGATTGTAGTGGGTGTCATTAATACATGATAAGAAAGGAATTTAATGAGCATAAGTCTGTCTGTCCCGAAATCTACATTGAATGCAAGTGTGGCGAATCCATTCAAAGGAAAAAATATGAATAACACAGTTAAACTTAATGCATAATGAAAACTATAAAAAATATGTCGAATTAATTGAAAAACTTTAATATTAGTATTAAAGAGAAAGTGAGATAATAGAAGGAAAAAACTCATAAATTTTCAATAGATTAATATATTTTTAACAATTAAATTGAATAAGAAGAATAAATGGATATAAAAGTGAGCTGGATTTTTGATATTCATCAATAAATGTCTAAATATGGGTATGTATCCAGTAATAGTTCACTAGAGGAGAGAAATAGTAGTGATAAAGAAGATACTTTTTTAATGGATTGAATTAATTTTTTTTTTAGTATTATTTAAACAATTTTATTCAAATTATCATAAATTAATTAGTATCAATATTTTTATATGCATTAATTATAAAAATTTAAATTAAAAGCGCTAAATATATAAATGCAAGATAATTAAATTTCATCATTAATTTAATAAAAAAAAGAGAATTATCGAGTAGAAATAAGAAAAAAAAATACACATTTGAAGTTGAACCTAAAAAGAGCTTTTTTGATGGAGATGAGTGAAAAAAATTAGCAAATTTAAAATTATTTTGATTAAGACATTGTTAATTAATTTAAGAAAATTTAATAAATAATCATGGGTATTGGCCAAAATTTAGAACAACTAAAAAATAATTAAATAATTGATGCATTTGAATAAATCAAATAGAAAATGATCAAATAACCACTACCATTGGAAGAGATCTTTTAAACCTAGCTGCCATAATTAATTATACAATTTCTTGGACTCGAATACAAGGAATATCAAAACATTTAGCTGTCTTGTTTATGGATAATGACAAATTTATTAGTAGCTGACGGCGAGAAAATAAAATTATTGATAGATCAGACTTAACTTTTATAAAAAATTCAGAATATATTGTTGAATATCCAGCTTAAAGAGGTTCTTGAATTAATGGCTTATGCAATTCGAAACATTATTTCTGATGATTATTCATACGCTCACGAGATTTTATTAAATTATCCAGGAATTTATTAAACCTTTTTATTTTACCTTACAGGATAGTAAATTTAAATCCCCTCTTGTTTTTCTGGAAAAAATAAAGTAGATATCGATTATCTTTAGTTAATAGAAATTATATCCCTATTTTTCTTTGTATATAAGGACGAGGAAAATGATGATATTCTAATGGATTAAATATTGCCATAAAAAGATATGTTAATAAGATAATAACAATTAAGTGTTCTAAAAACTTTTATTGGCAAATGCAATGATTGTTCTAGTGATGAGCAGGAGATTATTATCCTAATTTAAAAGCGAATTTTATTATATTTGGATTGCCAACCAAATTCAGATATTATTTAAAGTCAAAAATAGTAAGATTTAATTGATCTTAATTTCCATTTACATTGCTTTCAACTTTTTTACTGTACAAATATCTAAATTTAAATACACTCATTAGCTATTTTAGGCTAACTACTTATGTATAATGAGCATTTAATTTTATCAATTCCAGGATTTTTTTAAATGCTTTAATTTAATTTAAAAAATAGCAACTAAACTATAAAATGCCATACTTGTTGGATCGTTAGCAACTTCGTGGATTTCTAGTACGAGTATATTGAGAATTTATTTAACAATGGAATAATTGACAACCTTATATTTCTATTCAATAAGGATGATTAATATGTGTAAAAATAGGCTATAATTGCAATTTGTAACTTAAAATATTGTGAAAATTAGATTTAATAGCTTGTTGATAAAAAATTTATTGAAGAAAGTGTAAATTATTTAGGCTGTAATGATACGGACATTATATATCAGCTCTTGTAAATGTACTACAAAATATTTTAGTCTGGATAAAAATAATCCGTTTTAAAATAGTATGTCCGAATTTTCCAAATTTATGATGGATAAAATAAATTAGATAATTTATAATTAACCTAATTTACAGAACAAAAATTGATATAAGAAATTTAAATAATTTTATAGTAATTCATTTTTTGAATTTTTTTATTTTATTTAACTTATTTGACTAATTTAATTCACAATATGGGAGGCAATGCAAGTAAAATGGCGAAGGAAAAGTATGAGGAAGTAAATAATGATATGTAAGCTGCATTGTTTAGCAGGAAAATGTAATAACTTGATTCATGGAAATTTTTGACAATCGAACAGTAAATATACTGGAGTTAGGCTTTTAAATGCTGTGAAAAAAACAATTCATTTAGTTTTCATGTATCAAAGGACAACGGCCACTTGGTATTAATTAAAATAATCATTATTTGTAGATGCCATTAGGAAATGTTGGTCTAACAACTAATGGTACATTTGAGGAGAAAAGTGATTGGTGCTGCAGACTTTTTATCAGAGCAGCAAGAGAATTTAAAGGATAATTGAGAATAGATGGAGATGTTATAACTAATTTGGATGTACCTTATAAATGTCATTCAGCTATTCCTTGTTGTTCATGTCCTTGTTCCGAACCAATCGCTCTTATATCAAATGCCAATCATTCGAAGATAATAGGACAACTTTTATAACCTTATTACGTATGTTGGTGTAAGTCTGTCGAACCATGCCCTTTAATCGAAATATAAGTACGAAATTATATATAAAAAAATAGGTTATGGAAGTCGGAGAAGACGGAAGACCTCAGTACCCACCAGTTTATATCATAAGCGGGAATTGCTTATAGTCAAGCTCCGCATGCCTTCCTTTCATGTGTCTTGGGTATATTTATTAATTGAAAATTGAAGTTGTCCTATAATAAGTTACGGAATATTCGATGGAAAGAAACCTGATCATAAAGATAAACCCTTAGGGCTTATAAAAAATTTTTGCAGAGATTGCCCTGAGGAATGTTTTACAAAGGCAGATCGATTCGGGATAGATTTCCCTGAGGAGGCAACCGCTAAACAAAAATTGCTTTTAATTAACGCTGCTATATGGTTAAATTATTTGCAATATGAATTTTCGTGAATACATATATTTGATTATTGTTTCATTAAAATCTGAAAGAATATTATCCTCCATCTGGGAATCCATGCGATTACTGGTGTCCTCCCCCGCCTCCAAAAAACATGCTAAAAATTTAGTTTGGGTCTACACCACTAAATCCCTCATGTCCTCCTCCTCTATCCTCGGGGTCTATACCTTAATCAACCATCTATCGCTTCTTAGGATCTGAAAGAACGGTATAAGCTTCGCTAATTTATCTAAATTTCTTCTCTGCTTCTTTCTAACTGATTATTATGATAAATTACCTTGGTTGGTTCATCAGATTATTTATGTCTGTCTGGATGCCATAAAAGGGCGAGCTTTCTGTATGACTTCTTGATCTCAGCATCAGTAGCATCTTTTGTGACTCCTAAATCGCCATAATAATCCTTCTTTTTTGCTTACTATGCAGCTAGTTTAGCCTCTTTTATAAGACCTCTTACATCTTAATTCGGATCAACTTCTTTTACCTTCTAATAGTCTGCTATGCATGCCTCGAAGTTTCCCTGCTCCTTTCGGGCTTCTGCTCTTCTTAAATAAGATTTGAAATATTTATCATTAAGTTCTATAGAAGAGTTACAGTCTTCAACTGCCTTATCGTAATCCTTTTACTTTAGGTAGACAAGAGCCCTATTAGCATATATCACAGCATTAAGTTTCTTGTTTGATTTGTCCAAATTGAGTGCTTCTTCATAGTGTTAAACGCATTCTTCAAATTTATTTTCCTTCAATGCAGTATTTCCTTTTTCTTTAAAATATATATATTTAATAACAATACCTTTTAATTCTTCGCATTTTTTTGCCTTTTTTAGTGCTAGCATGCATTTTTTGTTATCTGGATCAAGTCTCATACCTTCTTAAAAATATTTTTTAGCCTTTTCAGTATTTCCTCCGTAAAGCTCAATTAATCCAGCAAGATAAAAAACATCAGGTCCTACATTTTCCCAACTATTTTAATATTTAAAATATGTCTCTTATGCCCTTTCAGTAAATCCTAATTTTGCTAATATCTCGACATATCTCATTTAAACATTTTAATAATCTGGTACTTTTTGTAGCATTTAACTAGCTATTTATGAAGCTTCTGTGTAATTTTCCTTTTCCATAGATTTTTCTAAATCTTTATATTATTACTTCAAAATTTTTGTATCGTTAAGTTCCTTAATAATGTTTTGATCTTTTTCTAATCCAATAGCTTTTTCGAAATTTAACTAAGCTTCTTCGAACTTTCCTAATTGCAAAAGGGACTAAGCTTTTCTTCTAAATGCTTTGGTATACAGATTGTCAATACCAATAGCTGAATTACAATCATCAATGCATTTAGTAAATCTAATTATTAAAAAATGTTAATAACCTTTTTAGAGATAACCAACAAGCTGCTCTGTTAGCATAATAGCTAGAGTCCTCTTTGTTAAATTCTAACATTAGTGTAAATATAATATCATACGTATTGCTTAAGTATATAGTTCGATAGCCGTAGCATAAGTTTTGGCACTATATGCTTTATTACCCTCTGTCTTGAATTATTCAGCTTTTTATAAGTCAGTTTCTTATTCCATCGAGATTATAAAATAAATTAATTTAAATTTTAAACAATATTATTTTAGATTATATATTTAGATAAATATTTTTAGAATTTTAGCAAGCAAAAAATATTATATAATATCTATGATATATTCAAAATTTAAAATATTATCAAATTAATTTGATTTTCATAAAAATTTTGATAAATTTATAAAATATAAAA
>Ga0209107_10000894_pt1 | contig 16927 bp, 15 predicted proteins | sample LakErihyJuly2011_2_FD_187460 | JGI IMG/M metagenome (GOLD analysis project Ga0209107, IMG submission 187460) | Freshwater microbial communities from dead zone in Lake Erie, Canada - CCB hypolimnion July 2011 (SPAdes) (version 2) | ecosystem: Environmental > Aquatic > Freshwater > Lentic >... | reverse complement strand
TTATTAATAATAAAGAGCGTTGTGTTCCGCAACCTAAACAATCTACTCCAAAAAGCGACTTGTTCATACAAGGCAATATGTATTTTTCTATATCCAAAACATAATTTATTTGCATTGCAATTTAATAAAAATAATATTCATTCTTGAATAGTAAGTTTGTTATTTTAAAGTTCCCTACTTTTGAATTCTAATACAAAAGGAAATGAAAAAATTATTGCTTCCAATTATGATAATTGCAATCTTGATTGCGTTTTATGAGCAAAGTTTAGAGAAGAAAAATGTCTATATTTTAGTTATTGCAATCGCAGTATTTATGTTTGGAATGATGAAATTGAGTGCTAAAACATCAAGTAAAAATCAAGATAAAGAAGACGATAATGTTTGAAAAAGGCGATAAAGTTTCGGCACTTGACGATGCCATAAATGGAGTAGTGTTAGCTGTTCAAAATAACGAAGTTTCTATAGAAACAGAAGATGGATTTGTGATGACATATTTTGTCAAAGAATTGATTAAGATTAACAATACCAGTGATTTAAGTAAAAGTATTGGAAGCTTTAATTCAAATCAAATTAAAAAAGAAAAGGAAGAGCCAAAAGCGAGAAGTTTTATAAAAAACAAGAAGGCAAAGTACGAAATTCCCGCTCCAGAATTTGATTTACATATAGAAAAGTTAATTCCAAGTTTTAAAGGAATGAGCAATTATGACATCCTAACTTTACAAACAGAAACGGCAAAACGACACCTTGAATTTTCTATAAGAAATCGCATTCCAAAAATCGTTTTTATTCATGGTGTTGGCGAAGGAATTTTAAAAGCAGAACTTGATTTTTTATTGGGAAGATACGATTCTATAGATTTCAGAGAAGGCAATTACCAGCGCTATGGAATGGGGGCAACTGAAGTTTTTATCAGACAAAAATCAAAATAAAACGCTACTTTGAAAATTAAATTCTCAAAGTAGCGTACATTTTTGTGATTTCATTCTAAATAGAAGTCACGAAATTTCCGTAGACATATTGCGCATAAGTAAATGAATTTATGCCATTTGAAAAAGTAATGTTTTTGAAAACTACATAGTGATTATAACCAGTCAAAACCTGAGTTGTGGGGTTTAAAATTTCGGTAGTTGTCACTTCAATAATTCCACTAGTTCCTGCAACACCAGCGGCAGCATTCCATTCGTCAGAAACAGTTGGACTTGCCGGTGGAAAAGAAGCGCAGAAATAAGCATTACTAATAATGGAATTAAAAAGTCTGTAAACCACTTTATTAGCACTACTAATCAAAACCGTTCGGGGAGTATTTGCCGCTGTCACTACGTTTGCAAAAGTCGAAATTGGTGTTTGTAAAATCAATGCTTCATTGTTTTTAACCTTGAAAAACAATCCGTTATTTACATCGCAATCATTTATTGCTGTTGCAGGATCAAAATTGAAAGTGTCTAATTTTATATATCCATCATCGCAACTAATAAAAAGTAAGGTGCAAAGTAATAATCCAAGAAATCGTTTCATATTTTTCATATTTAAAGCAAAAATAGAATTTTTAATTTGTTTCAAAAGCATAACTGTTTAAAATCATAAAAATTAACTCTTTATTATAATATTCAATGTCAAATTTTCGATTTTAAGAAAAAAAATACCTACGAATTAAAGACAATAGAATTCCTTACATTTGTATCGATTTTATTTCGATTAGCGATAAAAAAAGAAAAATGAAAAAAGTATATTTAGATAACGCATCAACTACTCAAATTCGTGAAGAAGTTATTCACGAAATGGTCACTATTCTATCAAATGATTATGGTAATCCATCGTCAACACACAGTTTTGGTAGAAATGCAAAAAGCATAGTAGAGCTTTCTCGAAAAGCCATTGCTAAAGAATTGAATTGTAATGCCCAAGAAATTGTATTTACTTCAGGCGGAACAGAATCTAATAATTTAATTCTTCGTTCTTGTGTGAAAGATTTGAAAGTAAAAAGAATAATAACTACTAAAATCGAACATCATGCAGTTTTACATACTATTGAAGCATTACAAAAAGAGTTTGATATTCAAGTTGATTATGTTTCAATTAAAGAAAATGGTGTTATTGACAAAACAGATTTAGTAGATTTATTATCTCAAGATATAAAAACATTGGTTAGTTTGATGCACGTCAATAATGAAATCGGAACAGTTTTAGAATTGGATTTAATTGCGAGAATTTGCCAACAAAACAGCGTTTTATTTCATTCTGATACGGTTCAATCTGTTGCAAAAACAGAATTAGATTTGCAAGAAACGCCAATTGATTTCATAGTTGCTTCTGCACATAAATTCCACGGACCAAAAGGAGTTGGTTTTGCATTTTTAAGAAAAAAATCTGGTTTACAACCTCAAATATTTGGTGGTGAACAAGAAAAGGGTTTACGTCCAGGGACTGAAGCAGTGCATCAAATAGCTGGAATGGCAAAGGCTCTGACACTTTCTTTAGACAATTTAGACAAAGAGAGAACTGCTATTACGGAAGTTAAAAACTACCTAATTCAACAATTAGAATTGGAATTTCCGGAATTTCAAATTAACGGTTCTCAAGAAGGTTTTTATACAGTTTTGAATATAATCTTACCTTTTTCAGAAGATAAAACCGCAATGATTCTCTTTGAATTAGATATTAAAGGAATATCGGTTTCCAGAGGAAGTGCTTGTCAGTCAGGAAGTATCAAGCCTTCACACGTTCTCGCCGAATTTCTTTCTGCCGAAGATTTGAAAAAACCAAGTTTGCGAATTTCATTCAGTCATTACAATACCAAAAAAGATATTGATTTGTTAATTGAAGGATTGAAAGGAGTTTAAATTAATTATCTATTATAATTTTTTTTTAAAAAGGAACATCACTGTCGTCCTCAAAATTATTCAAATTACTGCCAAAAGCTTCGTTTGCTGAGGGTAAGTTTTTCGTTTGAAATGGATTGTCATCGTGATTCATTTTTGATGGTAAATCATCATAAATACCGCTATAACTTTCCAAATTTTCAAATTTACCAAGATTTCCAACGAATTTCAAACGCACACTTTCTAAACTTCCATTTCTGTGTTTCGCAATAATAAATTCTGCTTGTCCTTGAGATGGTGAACTTGCTTCATCATCCCATTCGTCTAATTTGTAATATTCGGGTCTGTAAATGAAAGAAACAATATCTGCATCTTGCTCAATTGCTCCCGACTCCCTAAGATCTGATAGTAATGGACGTTTGTGGCCAGGTCGTGTTTCTACAGCACGTGACAATTGTGATAGTGCAATTACTGGCACTCCTAATTCTTTAGCCAAGGCTTTTAAGTTTCTAGAAATTGTAGAAATTTCTTGTTCTCTATTCCCTGAACCTTTTCCGTTACTTCCACCCGCTGTCATTAATTGTAAATAATCTACAATAATCAATTTGATTCCGTGTTGAGAGGCCAAACGTCTGGATTTTGCTCTTAAATCAAATATAGATAAAGAAGGAGTATCATCAATAAAAAGAGGTGCTTTTTCCAGATTTTTAACTTTTATACTCAATTGTTCCCATTCGTGTTTTTCTAATTTTCCTGTTCTTAATTTTTCTGATGACAATCCTGTTTCAGATGAAATTAATCTGGTTATTAACTGAACAGATGACATTTCCAATGAAAATAACGCCACAGGATGTCCAAAATCTATAGCGACATTTCGCGCCATTGAAAGTACAAATGCTGTTTTTCCCATACCTGGACGGGCAGCAATGATAATTAAATCACTTGGTTGCCATCCAGATGTTACTTTGTCTAAACTGTCAAAACCAGTTGCAATACCGCTTAAACCCTCTTTTCCAGCAATTTCTTCTATTCTTTTTTTAGCTTGAATAACTAAACTTTGAGCTGTTTCTGAACTACGTTTGATATTTCCCTGAGTAACTTCGTATAATTTAGATTCTGCTTTATCTAATAAATCAAAAACATCTGTAGATTCATCATACGATTCTTCAATAATTTCAGAGGAAATTCGAATTAAACTACGTTGAATAAATTTTTGTAAAATAATTCTTGAGTGAAATTCTATATGTGCAGAAGAGGAGATTTTTTGAGTAAGTTGAATCAAATAAAAATCACCACCGGCCAATTCTAATTTGGCGCTCTTTTTTAACTGTGCCGAAACTGTTAATAAGTCAATAGGTTGTGAGTCTGTAAATAACTGAAAAATGGCTTCAAATATATGTTTGTGTGCGTCTTTGTAAAATGCATCGGGTTGTAAAATATCGATAACTTCATCAACTCCCTTTTTATCAATCATCATAGCACCTAAAACTGCTTCTTCGAGTTCTAAAGCTTGAGGTGGGAGTTTTCCTTTTTCTAAATTGATAATAGTAGTTTTGTCTACATTTATGGGTTTGAGGTTTACGAATTTTTCCATGTAGCGAAAGTAACAAAAAAATAAAAAAGTTCGTTTAGGACTTATTAGAAATAATTGTTGATAACCAACTATTTTTTGTTTATAACCAAAAAAAAATCCGAAACCATTGGGCTTCGGATTTAACATTAATTTGTAAGAATTTACTCCTTAAACTCTCCCATCTTACTGTATTTGTCCATTCTTTGGGCAACTAGCTCAGTTGTTGATAAGTCTTTCAATTCATTGTAACCTTTCAATATATATTGTTCTACAGTTTTGAATGTAGTTTCTCTATCATAATGTGCTCCACCAAGTGGTTCAGGGATGATATCGTCAACTAATTTTTGTTTTTTCATATCAGCTGAAGTCAATTTTAGTGCTTCGGCTGCTTGTTCTTTGTATTCCCAGCTTTTCCAAAGGATAGAAGAACAAGATTCTGGCGATATTACAGAATACCATGTATTTTCTAACATATAAACTCTGTCACCTACACCAATTCCTAATGCACCACCAGAAGCACCTTCACCAACAATTACAGTAATAATAGGTACTTTCAAACGAATCATTTCGATGATGTTTCTTGCAATAGCTTCACCTTGTCCACGTTCTTCAGCTTCCAATCCGGGATAGGCTCCTGGAGTATCAATTAATGTTAAAACAGGAATTCCGAATTTTTCGGCCATTTTCATTAATCGTAATGCTTTTCTATATCCTTCAGGATTTGCCATTCCGAAGTTGCGAAATTGACGTGTTTTTGTGTTAAATCCTTTTTGTTGGCCTACAATCATGAAAGATTGTCCTCCAATTTTGCCTAAACCACCAATCATTGCTTTATCATCTTTGAAATTTCGATCTCCAAAAAGTTCTAGGAACGTTTCTCCACACAAAGCATTAACATGATCCATTGTGTAAGGACGACTTGGATGACGAGATAATTGTACACGCTGCCAGGCGGTTAGATTTTTGTATATTTCGCGTTTTGTTTCTTCTAATTTTTTCTCAATTTGTTTGCAAGTTGTGGTCACATCAACATTAGATTCTTGACCAATGACTTCACATTTGTCTAATTGGTCTTCTAATTCTTTTATGGGAAGCTCAAAATCTAAATATTCCATAGGATCTGTGCGTTTAAATTTAATTTTAGTAGGCAAATATAGTTTTAAATTTAAAGATGAGAAAATTTAATGATTGTAAATTGATAATATTTAGATGTTGGATATTGGTTGATGGGCTTTAAAAACAGAATGCTCTGGTGATTCGGAATGTCTTAGCCCAGATTAAAGTGGAAAGCCCGGAATGAAAAAAGTTAGTTTTTCAGGGTAAAAAGAGCGCCCAAAGGAAGCAACTTTTTTCACTTAGAAAAACAACTTTTGAATTAGGACTTGAAGCGGAAAGCTGGAATTAGCTCCTGAAATAAAAGTTTTAAAACTATTTAGAAGTTTTGTGAAAGTATTTTAATACTCCATTTAGGATTACGGTTGAAAGGATGATGAGGGCACCAATGTAGAAATTGACGCTCATTTTTTCGGTTTCTTTGAATATAATTACAGCTAAAATAATCCCGTAAATAGGTTCGAGATTTATGGTAAGCATTACGGTGTAGGGGCTTAGAAATTTCATAACCTTCACCGATGCAATAAATGCATACGCAGTACAAAACGTGCTTAGAATGATGAGGTAAACCCAGTCGTAATTTGATATTTCAAAGAATTTAGAATTGAAACTATCAGTAAAAAAAAGGAAGATTGAGAAAAAGAGTACACCTCCTAAGAGCTCATAAAAAGAGATGATTGTGGGGTTATATTCTTTGGCATATTTTCCATTTATCATAGAAAATAAGGCGGATAAAAACGCAGATGAAAGCGCCAATAGTATTCCGTTTATGAAGTGACCATCTATATTAAAAATGATATAAAGACCTATAAAAACTATGATTCCGAAGAGCACTTCATACCAAATAATTTTGCGTCCGTAGAAAATGGGTTCTAATAATGAGGCAAAAAATGCACCTGTTGAAAGACAAGCTAAAGTAACCGAAATATTAGAAACTTTTATGGCTTTGAAGAAAGTAAACCAGTGAAAAGAGATGACCAAACCAGCAAATAAAAACCCAATTAAGACTTTTTTTGGCACTTTCATCGGTATTTTTTTATACCCTATAAATAATAATATGAAACCAACGGCGAGCAACATTCTGTACCAAACTAAAGGCAATGCATCGAGAGTAATTAACTTTCCTAAAACTGCTGTAAATCCCCAGATAAATACGATGAAATGAAGATGAAGGTAGCTTTTTAGATTATCGTTTGGCATTTCGAAGGAGTAAAATTGCTAAAATCCCAAATAATACATTTGGTAACCAAACAGCAATCATTGGATTTATTGCTGATTTTTCTGCTAATGCGCCGAATATTTTATCAAAAAACACGAATGCAAAAGAAATTGCAATTCCTATTGCTAAATTAATTCCCATTCCGCCTCGACGTTTCATAGATGATACGGCAAGAGCAATTATTGTTAGGATAAATGCGGAAACGGGTAAACTATATTTTTTGTAAAGCACTACTAAATACACACTGATATTTGAAGAACCTCGCTTTTTTTCTTTATCTATAAAATGATGTAAATCCAATAATGGCAATGTTTCAGCAACGTAAACTGTTGGCGTTAAATCCTCTAAATCGAAACTAAAAACGGTGTCTTTTTTGGAAGTGACTTCTATTTTATCTTCAAACTCACCTAACGTTCTTTTGGTATATTCAAATAAGGTATAGTTTTTATTTATTGGATTCCACTTGATTCTGCTGGCGGTAATTTTGAATTGTAATTCGTCTTTTTTGAATTTTTCATACGAAAAGTTAAATGCCATTTTGGAAACATCATTAAAACTTCCTACATATATATATTCGTCTTTGCTTATTTGTCTGAATACATCAGAATTCTTCCGCATTTTTTCTATTCCTCCTGTGGTTAAATAGTTATATCTAAAATTATTAAAGCCTTCACTTGCTTTTGGCAATATAAATATCCCCATTAAAAATGCTAAAACAGAAACTATTGTTGCCCCAATTAAGTAAGGACGCATGAATCTTGAAAAAGATATTCCAGAGCTTAATATTGCAATTATCTCGGTATTATTTGCCAATTTGGAAGTAAACCAGATAATAGAAAGAAATAGAAATATCGGAAATAAAAGATTGGCAAAGTAAATGGTAAAGTTAAAATAATACATTGCAATGGTTGAAAACGGAATTTTGTTTTCAACCATTCTCCCGATTTTCTCCGAAACGTCAACGATTATTCCAATGGGAATAAACATCGCCAACATTACAAAAAAGTTGGTCAAATAGCGTTTTAATATGTATTTATCAATTATTTTCATAAAACTATTACAATCTCTGACTCATGTTTTTCACCATCATTTCTTTCCAAACTTTGAAATCTCCAGCTAAGATATGCTTTCTGGCCTCACGAACCAACCACATGTAAAAACCAAGATTGTGAATCGTAGCAATTTGCTTTCCAAGATATTCGTTAGCTGAAAAAAGATGTCGTAAATAGGCCTTTGAATATTCGGTATCTACAAATGTCAATCCCATTTCGTCAACAGGCGAAAAATCGTCAGCCCATTTTCTGTTTTTAATATTTATCGTTCCGTTTGCCGTAAACAGCATTCCATTTCTGGCATTTCTTGTTGGCATCACGCAATCAAACATATCAATTCCAAGTGCAATATTTTCTAGAATATTAATAGGAGTTCCCACACCCATTAAATATCTCGGTTTGTCTTGAGGTAAAATTGCAGTAACAATTTCCGTCATTGCATACATTTCTTCGGCAGGTTCCCCCACTGAAAGTCCACCAATTGCATTTCCTTGTGCACCAGCATTCGCAATATATTCTGCTGATTGCATCCGCAAATCTTTATAGGTACTTCCTTGTACAATTGGGAAAAATGTTTGTTCGTAACCATATTTCACGGGTACTTTTTCCAAATGATTGATACAACGATCCAACCAACGGTGCGTCATGTGCATCGAGCGTTGTGCGTATCGGTAATCGCAAGGATAAGGAGTACATTCATCAAATGCCATTATAATATCGGCACCAATAGAACGTTGAATTTCCATTACATTTTCAGGCGTAAAAAAGTGAAACGAACCATCAATATGCGATTTGAATTTTACTCCCTCTTCTTTAATTTTTCTATTTGCTGAAAGCGAATACACTTGATAACCACCAGAATCAGTCAAAATATTCCGATCCCAATTCATAAATTTATGCAATCCACCCGCTTTTTCAAGAATTTCGGTTTGTGGTCGTAAATACAAATGATACGTATTTCCAAGAATAATATCAGGATTAATTTCCTCCTTCAACTCCCTTTGATGCACGCCTTTCACCGACGCGACCGTTCCCACAGGCATAAAAATTGGCGTTTCAATTACCCCGTGATCGGTCGTAATTGTTCCCGCTCTGGCTTGCGTATGCGAATCAGTCTTTAATAAATCAAACTTCATATTGGCTTTTTTCAGTGCGCAAAGATAAGCGAATTGTGATTTATGAGTCGAGAAATACCAAATTAATTAACATTAATACAATTTATAATTTTTCTTTGGGCGTGCCCTCGTTTTGAATAGCATTGCTAAAAATAACACAATCGGAAAACTCGGTCGTGCTGTTTGCTTCAATCTCCCGCTCTACTTCGTTCCGCAGGAGGATTTCCACTGCCAACACTCACGCAAATCTCCGAACATAGCATAATTTTTCTTAAAACTTTACTTTATTTTAACTTTAACTTTACTATTTGTTAATTTATAATATATTTGCATACAAGACAAATTAATTTATAACATTATGCGGCAACACTTGCGCTTAAACGAATACAAAGTACTCTTTTATAGACTTTCCCTAGCTTACTTATTTTATTTTTTTGCCCGCATATTATTTTATATCTATAATTTCCGTTTACTACAAGTCGATTCTATTTCAGATTTTATATCGCTTTGTTATTATGGATTGGCTTTTGATACCACTGCTATATTATATGCAAACCTATTATTTATAGTATGTTCCGTTTTTCCAATTTTTAAAAATACCAATCGTGGCTATCAAAAATTCTTGTTCTATTTGTATTTTTCAATGAATTTATTGGCTTATGCAACTAATTTTATAGATTTCATTTATTACAAATTTACTTTTGCAAGAACTACAATTGTGGTTTGGAATGTAATGAAGCACGAAACTAATTTATTACCACTGTTCATTAGTTTTATTTTCGATTATTGGCATGTTTGGGTATTATTTCTGCTTTTCTCAGCACTTTGGATTTATTTATATAAAAAAGTGACCGTTTTGGCATTTCATCCTACAAAAAAAGTAGTTTATTTTGGATTTTCAATCCTAGGATTTTTATTTGTAATTTTAATGACTATTGGGGGAATTCGTGGTGGTGATTTTAAAAAATCAACCCGACCAATTAATATCTTAGACGCAAGCCGTCACGTAAAAAACATTGTACATTCTGATATTGTTTTGAATACCCCTTTTGCCATAATTAGAACTTTATTTAGTAATAGCTTTATAAAAACCGATTATAAAGATGTGAATCCACAAGTCATTAATAGTTTAGTTCAACCCATAAAAACCTATCATAATAATCCCGAAACTAAACCTAATGTAGTTGTTTTTATTTTGGAAAGTTATGGTCGAGAGTATATTGGAGCTTTAAATAAAGCAGCTAAAATACCCAATTATAAAAGTCATGCTCCCTTTTTAGATTCCTTATCGCAACACAGTATGATTTTTACAAATGCTTACGCAAATGGGAGACAATCAATTCATGGAATGTCATCTGTATTAGCAGGGATTCCAGCTTTTAAAGATGCTTTTACATCATCTCCATATCCAAAACAAAAAATTGAATCTTTGGTTTCCACTTTGAAAAGTGAAGGCTACAGCACCTCATTTTTTCACGGAGCTGCTAATGGATCTATGGGTTTTTTAGGTTTTGCTAATATTCTTGGAATTGATAATTATTACGGAAGAACGGAATTCAATGATGATTCTCAATTTGATGGTTTTTGGGGAATTTGGGACGAACCCTTTCTACAATTTATGAAGAATACACTAAATAAAAAGAAAACCCCTTTTTTTGCATCTGTATTTACTATTTCTTCCCATGAACCCTATATTATTCCAGAAAAATATAAAAACAAATTTCATGAAGGTGGAGTTCCTATTCATAAATGTGCAGAATATACTGATTATTCGTTGAAATGCTTTTTCAATGAAGCCAAAAAAGAACCATGGTTTTCAAATACCATCTTTGTTTTTGTGGCAGATCATTGCAACCAAATCTATTATGACGAATTTCAAAAACCAATAAATCGTTTCGCAGTTCCTATTATTATCTATAAACCCAACAGTAAATTGGTTGGCGTGAATACCGATTTGGCGCAACAAATTGATATTTACCCAACCATCTTAGACATGATTGGTTACAAAAAACCTTTCAGAAGTTGGGGGCGAAGTTTATTTGATTCAAAAACAACCACACCATTTGTAATTAATTCTACAGGTACTATCTATCAGTTTTCAAAGGGAAACTACATTTGTACATTTGATGGAAATCAAGCCATAGGTTTTTATGATAAAAATGATAAAGGTTTAAAATCAAATTTAATTGCACATAGAAACTTGGAAATGAATGCAATTGAACTTAATTGTAAAGCATTTATTCAAGATTATATGGATAGAGTAGTTGACAAAAATCTGTATACTAAATAAGTAATCTAATTTTATAAAATAAATATTCTACTTCGGTAGGATTTTTTATTTAAAAATCAATCAATCCAATTATCTGATTATCTTTGCAACAGTTTAACTATAACTCACACAATGAAGCCCAACACACAACAATTAAGCGATTTAACAATCCAAGTTAGAAGAGACATTCTTCGAATGGTTCACGCAGTCAATTCAGGTCATCCAGGAGGTTCTCTTGGTTGTACAGAATTTTTAGTAGCGCTATATCAAAACATTATGGATAGAAAAGAAGGATTCGATATGGACGGTATTGGTGAAGATTTATTCTTCCTTTCCAACGGACATATTTCTCCTGTTTTCTATAGTGTTTTAGCAAGAAGTGGCTATTTTCCAGTTGCCGAATTAGCTACTTTTAGATTAATCAATTCTAGGTTACAAGGTCATCCAACAACTCATGAAAATTTACCAGGAGTGCGAATTGCTTCGGGTTCATTAGGGCAAGGATTATCTGTGGGAATTGGAGCTGCTCAAGCTAAAAAACTAAATGGAGATAAACACATTATCTACACACTTCACGGAGATGGGGAATTGCAAGAAGGTCAAAACTGGGAAGCAATTATGTATGCGTCAGCAAAAAAAGTAGATAATTTAATTGCTACTATTGACCTTAACGGAAAACAAATTGACGGTTCTACAGATGAAGTATTAGCAATGGGAAGTATTCGTGCAAAATTCGAAGCTTTTGATTGGGATGTTTTAGAAATTAAAGAAGGAAACAACATTGAGGCTATTATTGCAGGAATGAATGATGCAAAATCAAGAACTGGAAAAGGAAAACCTGTTTGCGTTTTGTTACATACTGAAATGGGCAATGGTGTTGATTTTATGATGTACAGTCATGCTTGGCATGGAAAAGCCCCTAATGATGCGCAATTAGAAACTGCTCTAGCTCAAAATTATACTGAAAAGGAAAGCGATTATTAAGCCCCACCTAACCTCCCCGAAGGGAAGGGATAGCTACAAAATTGATATATAAAAATATGAGCATAAAATTTTTCAAATTAACGATTTTCTTTACTTTTCAGTTTTGTTGTATAATAGTTTATTGTCAAGAAAAAATTGTTTTTGATTCATATACTGAATATAAATACCAAGAAGACGAATCAAAAATTTCAAAAATGATAAGTACTGTTCTTTATAATTCACTTTCAAATGATTATTATTTAGTATTATCTACATTAAATAATAAAGTAAAATATGTGAGTTTGGTTGATAAAAATAATTATGTTTCCCACAAATTGAAACCAAATGACTTTATCAATAAAGTGAATGAAAATAAGTTAAAAATAATAAGCTCATACCAGTTAAATCTGAAAAGAAATTTACCAAATTATAAAGTAATAGACAGAAAATCAGATAATATATATGTTATAAATAGTTTAGATTCTATTTCAAGAAATTCAGAATTCAGTAAATACTATATTGAGTATAATCCAAATAGTAAAAATGTTATGCAAATTGGTAATCATCCAGACCTTCATATTCCAATGTCTTATAATTTTTTAGACAGTCTAAAATGTGAAGTAAAAAAAATGTATCATATTTCAAAATCAAAGAAAGTTAGGATTTTTACCTATTCTAAATCAGGAACCGACGACTTTTCAATGATAGTTGACAAGACTAAATTAAATAAAAAGAAATAAAAATGAAAAAATATACAAATACAGGAAGTAAAGATACCCGTTCAGGTTTTGGCGCAGGAATGACAGAATTAGGACATACCAACGATAAAGTTGTAGCACTTTGTGCCGATTTAATTGGATCCTTAAAATTTGATGATTTCAAGAAAAATCACCCAGAACGTTTTTTCCAAATCGGAATTGCAGAAGCCAATATGATTGGAATTGCAGCAGGATTAACAATCGGTGGAAAAATACCTTTTACTGGAACTTTTGCAAACTTTTCTACGGGAAGAGTTTACGATCAAATTCGTCAATCGGTAGCATATTCTGATAAAAATGTTAAAATTTGTGCCTCGCATGCAGGATTAACTCTTGGTGAAGATGGCGCAACACACCAAATTTTAGAAGACATCGGATTAATGAAAATGTTACCTGGAATGACCGTAATTAACACGTGTGATTACAACCAAACCAAAGCCGCTACTTTGGCAATTGCCAATCATCACGGACCTGTTTACTTGCGTTTTGGACGCCCAGTTGTGCCAAATTTCATGCCGTCTGATGAACCATTTGAAATTGGAAAAGCAATTATATTAAATGAAGGAACTGATGTGACTATTGTTGCAACAGGTCATTTAGTTTGGGAAGCTTTATTGGCAGCGGAAGCATTAGAAGCAAAAGGTATTTCTGCCGAAGTAATCAACATTCATACTATTAAACCTTTGGATGAAGCTGCAATATTAAAATCATTGGCAAAAACAAAATGTATTGTTACTGCCGAAGAGCACAATATTTTGGGTGGATTAGGGGAGAGTATTGCAAGAGTATTGTCCTTAAATCATCCTGCTCCACAAGAATTTGTTGCCGTTCAAGATTCTTTTGGCGAAAGTGGAACTCCAGCACAATTAATGGAAAAATACAAATTGAATAATCAAGCAATTGTTGCTGCAGTTGAAAAAGTTGTAACTAGAAAGTAATTGAATTTTACTATAAAAAAAATCCCATTCTTAACGGAATGGGATTTTTTAATTGAATAATTTTTGTCAATTAGTGATTGTCTTTGTCCAGATAGTTTGGAATTCCATCACCATCGGTGTCTTCAAAAATGATTGTGCCATTTGCATTTTTATGAATTTCATTTTTAGTCATATAATAGTCTCCGTCATCGTCAATGTCATACATGTTTGCAAACTTATCACCATCACTATCATAATCTTCTGGTTTTTGTCCAACAACAGTTGGGTCTACTTCATCTTTAGATAAAATACCATCTCTGTCATGGTCTCTGTACCGTTGACTTTTTAATTTAAAACTAAAAATTAGCGGTGAATAAGAAGGAATATAAGCAGATGGTATTTGGTTGTAATATCCTAATCCTGAAGGAAGAAACATTACACCAGCACCAAAGTTTGAAAAGGATGTTGGATTTGGTCCTTCGGTAGTGTCATAGGTTCCCGTCTTGAATAATGGAATAATTTCTCCCCATCCTGCAACTACGGTTTGCAATTGAAACCAAATTGGACTCTCTGAATAATCAAACTGTCCATTTGTAAGCAAATTTCCTTTATAGGAAACATAAACAGAATCTACTGCAGTTGTTCTTTGATTGGTTCCTTCACGTAGTTTTAAATAATATACTTTATAGTTTACATTATGCTCGTCATTTTGAACTTTGACAGAATCTAATGGGTAAGTTTGTTGCAAACGAATTGATAGCTGTGTTCCTCCAACTGGTATTTTAGTCATAGTTACATTATAATCGGCATCGACTGTAATGTAGTGGGTATCAATATATTTATCGATAGAGTCCAAATCAGCGGCATATTGTACTTTATATTCTCTAAGAGCAACTGAAGGAATAGTATCGTTCTTTGTACAAGAAGCAATCGTTAGTCCAATCGCAAGAAATAAAACTATTTTGAAATAATTATTCATTTTTTATAAATTTTAAGTCCGCAAGATACAATATTGATTTATTTTTGTAATCAATTTAACTTTGATTTTAGAAAAAATATGAGAATAGATAAGTTTTTATGGTGCGTTCGCTATTACAAAACCCGCAATTTGGTTACAGAGGCCTGTAAAAAAAATCACATTACTGTTAATGGTTTGGTTGCAAAACCTTCAAAAGAAGTATTTCCAACCGATAAAATCACCTTTAGAAAAGATCAAATTACTCAAATAATTGTGGTTTTAGAAGTTCCGCCAAACCGAGTAGCTGCAAAATTAGTCGATATTTATAGAAAGAATGAAACACCGCCTGAAGTATTCCAGCATCTGGAACTCCTGAAATTATCAAAAGAACATTATCGAAAAACAGGTGATGGACGGCCTACAAAGAAAGACCGACGTGATTTAGAAGATTTTGGAAATGAAACTAATGATGACAATGAAACTGAATAATGAGCTTTTTGTAATTAAATAAACTCAAATGTTTAAGGAATTACTGGAAACGGTGCAGTCTTATAAGCTCCTAAATCAGGGGGTAGTGACCGTGTAATTCCTAGAATATCTAACGAAATTAAATAAGCAGAGTTTCCTTTTGCAAAAGCAGCCGAAGTACCGTCTATATTCAGTTTATTTTGATTGGCATTCAAAAATTTTGGATCTTGATTTCTAATGATATTGCTGTAATGTGCTGCATCGGTTTCAAATAAATACAAAGGATTATTAGTAAACTGATTGGCGGTGTTATTAAATTTTAACAAGCAACTATTAAATACATAGTTGAAAGTTGCGCCATCTTTTTTGTCTAAAAGCATTTCAACTTGATTGGAACCATAAATAATACAGTTGTCAAATTCTGCTTGGTTTAATGCAATTGGGGTGATTGTTTCCCCTACTTTTTTATAATTGCTCACTAAAACAGCGACTTGTTTTGAACTTTGCCAATTGTTGTTGAATGTACAATGTTTAAAAAGATAGGAACCTCCTTCAGTACAAGCTATACTTGCCTGTCCAGCAGAATTGATGACTAAATTAGTACCTTCAATTTTTGCAGTTCGAGCTAAAATCCCAACATTGGAACAATTATAAATTTGTGAATTATCAATTTTCAAAGTGGTATTTGTAGCATTTACAACATCTCCCACAAAAATTCCAACGGTTGCATTTTTCAGTGTAAGATGGTTAATAGTATTGTTTACACTTCCTTGACTCATCCATATTAAACCCCATTGTCCGGGAACATCAGAAAAACCAGGTTCTAATCGGTCGCCTTCAAAAATGACTTCTTTTTCTAATGCCGCAGTACTTGAAACTAGCCCGTTTACTTTTAATGAACCGCCATTTCCAACAATAATTCCTGAATTAGCGTGAAAATGTATTCGCGCTCCGGGATCAATATTGAGCGTTTCCCCACTCGGAATGCCTGCGTAACCATAAATCACGTAGGGTTTATTGTTAGTCCAATGGTATTCATCGTTATGGTCATTATGGTCTAAAACAAAACCATAAATGCTGTCTTCGCCAAATGGCAATGCTTCATACGAAACCGCACCAGTTGTAGCATCAACATATTTTTGAGGATATAAAAATACAGCATCTTGAATTAAAGTTACCAATTCAACAGTTTGTAAATTACTATCTGGATCAAATTGAATTTGATCGGTATAAAGAAAATCGGTAGGATTTGCATCGGTAATTTCAGCTGTAGTTTCAATGAAAACGTACATACTGTCCTTGGCTAAAAGTTCGACATTATTAAATATTTTCCCGTTTTGACCTTGCATTCCATCAATAGTCATTCTGTATTTTGATGCCGCTCCTTTTCCTAATTGGATTTTAGGAATTACGATGTCGTTGCTACTTTTATTATATACTTTTAAAGTGTATGTACTTGATCCTATGTTGGTAAAAACAGTATCTAAGTATACAGTATCTTTAGAAAAACCCAAATTTCCAGAGCTTGGTTCAAATACGAAATCTTTTCTACACGATGACATTGAAATTAAAATTCCGATAAAAAGGACATAAATAGTATTTCGCATTGCTACTGATTTTTTGTAAAAATAGGTATTAATTTGATAATAATAAATACCCGAACTTCTAATTTGTTAATGGATAACGAAAAAGTATCTATTTTA
>Ga0209107_10000892_pt1 | contig 16979 bp, 17 predicted proteins | sample LakErihyJuly2011_2_FD_187460 | JGI IMG/M metagenome (GOLD analysis project Ga0209107, IMG submission 187460) | Freshwater microbial communities from dead zone in Lake Erie, Canada - CCB hypolimnion July 2011 (SPAdes) (version 2) | ecosystem: Environmental > Aquatic > Freshwater > Lentic >... | reverse complement strand
AATTATAAATAATAAAAAAAAAGTAGAAAAAAATGATAATAATACCAGAAAAAATAATATATATATTTTTTATATAAATTTTAAAATACAATTATTAAATTTTTATTATTTAAATTTATTATTATTTTCATGTATATAAAATTTTAAAAAAAAAAATATGTTTTTTTAAAAAGTTATTCTATCAAGCCTTTTTTCCGAGAACTTTTAAGATAAGAGTCATTGCTTAGTCTCCAACTTTGGAATAATCTCCAGATATTTAGGTGATTTAGATATTGCAAACATCAGTTTTAACACAAATATTTAACACGTTTAAACAAATATTTAACACGTTTAAACAAATATTTAACACGTAATTTTAATCTTCATCAAGAGGACCGAGTTTAGCAACGAGAGCTTGCTACTTCGGCGATTCCATCGAGACAAGTTGCAACAGCTGGGTTGAGGGTCTTTGCAAAATTTTCAATTGTAGTAACTATTTATTATATGTTTGTTATACTGGATTTGTATCCTTAGTCCAAAATAACTGGAGCGTAAGCCACATATTTAGCTGCTGAAATCATCATCATTAATGCACTTATCAATAGCTAATTTATTAATAAAAAATTGAAAATACTTGAAGGACTAGGTAAACCAAATTTATTTAAGGCTCCATTCAATCCGGCTTGAATTATATCTTTGTCACTTTCTTCTGTCATTTGTTAGCTTTTTCCGAGAACTTTTAAGATAAGAGTCATTGCTTAATCTCCAACTTTGGTATAATATCTTGATTTCCAGGTGGTTAAGATATTGCAAATATTAGTTCTAACACAAATATTTAGACAAGTTGCAACAAATATTTAACACATTTAAACAAATATTTAACACGTAATTTTAGCTTCATCAAGAGGACCGAGTTTAGCAACGAGAGCCGCTACTTCGGCGTTTCCATCGAGACAAGTTGCAACAGCTGGGTTGAGGATCTTTGTAAAATTTTCAATTGTGATAACTATTTATTAGATGTTTGTTATACTGGCTTTGTATCTTTAGTCCAAAATAAATGGAGCGAAAACCATAGCTAATTCACTTATAAAAAATTAAAAATACTTGAAGGACTAGGTAAACCAATTTTGTTAAAGGCTCCATTCATTCCGGCTTGAATTATATCTTTGTCCCTTTCTTCTGTCATTTAAATTATAAGACTTTCGAGAATACCGTACAGGTATTTAAAGTTATTAAAAATTTATAAAAATTATTACAATTAAAATAAGAAATAACAAAGTATAAAAATAAAAAATATATTTTTTTATAATACAATTTATGCTTTAAATAAAATATTTTCAAGTAATAAAAAAAATATTTTTTGATCCATTTATTTTCTTAATATATGTTATTATCATTAATTAATATGTTATTCATTGCGAAATATAAATAAACAGTGATTTAAATTATTATATTTCCATTCATTAAAAGTTATTAATTTTTTAAATATATATAAAACCGAGATATAATTTTTGTTGAATGAATAACATTCCAAACACAAATGGCACCGGCATCAATTAGGTAATATATATACTAGTTTTAATAACCATATTTAAATTTAGTCAGGAAGATAGCAATCTTAAACTTAAAATATTTAAAATTAAAACCAAATTTAAAACCAAATTTATAATGAAGGACAAAATGCATTTTTAATTAATTCCGCTTCCAACTAAGTAAATTATCAATATATAAAACTATTTTTATGTAGATTTAACCATCAAATGATCAAACCTATATAGCCCCACAGTATATTATTCCAAATTAAAGAAATTTTCCTAATTAAAATCCTATGCAATTTATGATCCCTCAACCCCAATTATACCAAATTATGGCACCTATAACAGATTAATATTATCCTCATCAACAGTACACCAGTAATCCATATTTTGGAATGAATTATACACCTTATATTCCAGTGTCTATAATACCTTACAGTCCTATGGCATATCCTTAATATGGTTCTTAGTAAATAATGCATCAAAATCCTATGTTTAATCCAATCCAAAACTTTAATCCAGTACTACCTATTAATGCATTTAATAATTAATCAGTAAAATAAGAAATGGTTCAATAAAATATTAGATACGAATACGAAAAAAATTTAACGTCAAATGTATAAATAAATAATCCATAAGAAAATTCAAATTTAAATTGTCATATAATATAAGATATTAATTAAAAAAATTAATACGAAGTTAATAAAGTTTTATATGATTAAAAATAAATAAAAATCGTAGAAAAAAATGATAAAAGCGAATAAATAAAAATAGATAATCAATAACCGTCAAAAATAAAGATATAAGAGTTCAAAATACAGGAAAAATCCATAAAAAAATTCGATAAATAATATATTCTAAGATTTTATCAGAAGGGTGTCTATAGTTTTATAAGAAGGAATCAAAATTACTGTGAGGAGTACCTCGGTTTTAGCATCGATAAAATCACAAAATACAGGAGATAATTAATGGGTAATTTATAATCATTAGATGAAATAATTGAGCTATGGTTTAGTACCAAAAATAACGAAAAATATATTAAAATACAGAAATTAATAAGAATAATGACTTATAAATTTCTTAATGAAGAGTTATTGTAATATCTAGCGTCAAATAAAGATCATTTAAATCTTATAAAATACAAAAATTTTTTTATCAATATGATCAAATAAAGTAAATATTAAGATACAGAAGTGTGGGAATGATATAAATATAATATAATTTTATTTATTTATCATATATTTATGTTTTATACATTCATAGGAAAGGACTAGGTAGTCTATTGAAAAAATGATATTCTCCCTTATATTTAAATTTTTTTTTTTTTCGGAAAATTGTTTTAAAAAAATTTATAAAATATAATAAATGTTTAAATAATTATATTAAGTTATTTTCAAAATGATCATTTCTTTTCTTTTTTGGTTACATTTTCATCTGACACTCCTTCAACATCCATGATACTAATAATATTAATAATAAATTTAATTACATTGCCACACCAGCAAGAATCCATTTTCTTGCAGGAGCTCTTGTCTTTAATTAAGCTTCGAACACATAAGTGTTTCCTCTATCTTCGGTTTTATAAGCTGGACATTTATAGATTCCTTTTTCTTCTTTTCCTTCAGGTTAGATCTAAGAGGCTTTACAAAGGACAACTGGTAGGACACTAAACATCTCTTTAGGCTTACATTCATCTAAATTCATATTCTATTGATCCCATCTAGCTCCTTCTAAGATGAATCCGTAAACATATGCTCCTTCTTTACTAAATTAATCAACTTCTTCAATAGTTTTCTTCATTATATCGGTCTAAATGTATAATTTATTCAGTTCTTTAGATTAAAATCTACCAATAACTTGCATAATAGCTGTCAAGAAGGATTATGGATTGAAGAATCTTGATATCATAACTACTTTAGAGATAACATAAGGATCATCCTTGAAGATAACTAATTATTCGATTCTCTAGAATAAATTTGAAAGCCAAGATGCCAATCCTCTTTTAGAGGGATATGCGAGGTTCTACCATGCAGTGGGAATTCTGTTGAACGAAATAGCATCTATAATCGTCTCCATTTTCTCAGAAATTGTTAAGATACCTTTGAATCCTTGATCTATATCATCCAAACTCTTCAACATCTCGACTAGAAGGAAGTTCATGTACTCGATTTCTTATAAAAAGACGTTTTAATATGGACCCTTAAGATCTTGATCGATGGAACCTTTGATTTAATCTAGGTTGAATATCTTGTTCTTAAAGTCCATGTCTTCAAACAAATATTTAATCATGTCTGCAGTTAAGTCATTAGGTGATTTAATATCAGCTTTCTCATCTCCTCCAGCTTCTTTAGGTTATAATTCAATTAATAAATTAAAAAGATTGGTGCATTAAGCTGTTCTGAATCCGATTTCAGCATTAGGATGTAAACCGTAAGCAAGAGGTGTTTCAGGGGGTAATGTAGTTTCAATATGTTCTAAGTACTTCTCATAAGGATTCTATCCCGGAACTTTGAAAGAAATACCTTTACCCTCAACGTAAGGGAATAGCTCTATTTCGTCGAATAGCTATTCAGTCATAATGTTCAGTAGATAATTTGTGCAAAGTTTTCTGTCCCAATCATCGACAATGTGTCCTCCATACATGATATCCCCGAATATATATACTAGATCAGCTAGGGGAACCTTACCACTTTGATTTTATTCCATGTATCTGTTCATGACTAAGTAAGAGTCTCGTAAATCACCCATATTGAAAGGATAAGACATATTCCAACCTTTAGGGCCGAATCTTTTTCGTTCTAAGAGTGTACTATGGAAGAAGCAAAGAGCGAATAGAATTGATTTAATTCTCATATCCTTGTCTTCTATCTCATCTTTAGAAAAGAAAGTCCATGCTCTTTTCATGTTAGCTTTAAGTCCAGAGGGGGGCTCATTTGTAAGCTTGATAGATCTATCCAGGATACCAATAGGAACTCCTTTAGATGGTTCAGCTGACAGGAATAATCTAAATGCTGCATTTCCACCTCCGGCTTCTCCTCCAAATCCATCCAAAATTTTTTCTAATTCAAGTAACCAATTAGGCATTAAATGAATATTTTGAAGCATGACCCAATGTCCTTCTCTGTTACCTTCATCGATTTTTCTTCTGGCGATTTCGTCCTATCCCTGACCCAAGGAGATAATGAACAATGTTTTTCCTCTTTCCTTTCCTGTTTTCTTACCAATCTTTTCTACTTCTTTGACTGGGTCAGCACCAGGTGAGGTGATGAAGAATATAGGGTTAGCAGACTCGGCATCACTGATGGCCGAATCTAATATTTCAGTGAATGATAATTTAGAGTCCATATCCAAGAATCCATCTCCTTCAGGCAATACCTGTCTAATGAAATTAGCTAATGCAATAGTGATTCTATCAGGTCTCAAGCATCTCAAAACTAATAATTTCTTGAATGGAAGTTAATCTAATTTTTTCCAATCTAAAGGTAATTTTTCTTTTTCAGGATTCATAGTATTGTACCAGTCTTTAAATCTATTAGGAGCATCCTTCTCTAAGTTCTAGGCAAATGATCTAAATTCTTCTAAATTGACCATACCGTTGACCGCGTCCCAAGCGACAGTAGGTAACCACTCAAGGGTATTCTCAACTCCGATTCTTGGTGTTGCTTTAACTAAGAAATCCATTTCTGCCATTTCATATTAGACTTCAATTTATTTTTTTTACATTAATCTGAATGTAATAAGCGTTAAGAAAGTCAATTTATGTTTTTCAAATAGACCTCTACTAATCCACTGATAGATGATATATCGGATGTTCAAGATAAGTCGGCCAATTCTTTCCTCTCCCTTCTCCGTTGTTTTATTTATAGCTTTGAAGAAGAAGGTAATGAACGCTTCCAAGGAGTATTAATACATATGATCCATTACTGATAATGAGATAACCAAGAAGTAAAGCATAGCTCCTTCAGCAGATACTGGTCTGTAAAACTCTCTTTGGACATTGATTTCCTCTTCAGTTATTTTTGCTTATGCAGATTACTCTTGGATTTCAGTGGTTGTTTTTTTAGTCTTGTCTAAGTTTTCTATTAATTCCTGGTTGTCCAAGATGGTGGAAGGATCAGCTGAGGCAAGTGACTCTAAAAGTGATGACTCAAGTCGGTCTAAAGTAACTGAGAATTCGTTTTACTTCTTCACTAATTCTTGTTTTTACATCTCCAATTCATTCTTTTCTATGTTCACGACAAGGGCTAATAATTATTCTTCAAGACCAGATTCAGTAACGATAAAGTTAATGATTGTGCATTAGGCAGCTATTTCAGGTCTGAAATGGGGGTTACATAGTTTAGTGACCAAGAATAATTTGAAATTTGGATCATAATCAATGTTATCACCTCCTAATTCCAAGGTACATGAGTTACCTTTAACTTTGATCTGTCTGGAAAGTAGTGGATCTAAAGTAGCGTCGATATCTTCAGTCAATCCGTCAATCATGACAGCCTTACCCATTTATATAGCACTAACTAACAACTATAGCCATTTATTGGCAGACATAGGTATAATTATTAGATTCTCTCCCTATCTTCCTCTTATCCAATTTTATCCTTGGAGTTAGGGATCAATCATAAGAGGCCATCTAGAACAGGATATAATAACAGCGGCATTCTCAAGGGACATTGGATCAGCAGGTAAGTTCTCATTCTTCCACTGAGCCATAATAGCCTCAGTCGTTAGGACTTTGAGAGGCTCAATTCCTTCAGTAATAGGAATTTTCATCTCGCTAATAGATGGTAACCATTTAACTTTCCAAAGTTCTTTTCTAAGTCGCGCTGAGAATGCTCCAATGTAAGACACGAAAGCGGACGCTAACATAGCATCACCTATGACTGATCTTATATTGAACTGCAAGTCCTTAACATTTTATTTCCATCTTTTGTTCTCCCCGGCAAGTCCGTTGACCAGCTTTTCAGCAGCATTTAATTTAGCCATGCAAGCATTGGCATCGGCTTCTACAGCGGCTTTCTGAATTAAAGCTTCATCCAATTACTTCTACAGGAGGTTCACCTTCTCGGTAAGGATTCTTACCCTCTCCTTGACAATTGCCAATTCTTTTTTCTTAGTATCTAGTTCTTCAGAGGCTTTAGCGACTTTTTCTCTCAATGGCTTAACCATTTTAAAGATTCTATTGTAATCAAGAATATTGACGACCCAAGCGCACAATTTCGAAGCGGCAAAATTTTGACCCAACATATCCTTTTCGTTGAATTTTTTAGCAGGATCTTTAGCTATTTTATCACATGGCTCTTTGATGTTGTCCTCAATGTTATCACCATCAAAATGTTTGACTTTATCCAAGAATTATGAAGGGTTGTTCATGATCTATTAAGCTTTCTTCCAAACCTTATCATCAGCATCGTTAAGAGAAACTCTTTCTCCCATCAACATCAAGATGACTCTCCCGGTAAGGACGACACCTGGGGGGGGAGAACCTAAATTCTTCATTTCTGTGATGTGCCCCTTGTTGACTTAATCGATGGCATTCTAAGCTCTTTACAAGGCCGGAACAGCTTCTTACAAAGCAATTTCAGCTTCTTCCTTCAAGGCATTGGCTTCAGCAGCTGCTTAATTAGTTTTGTTCTCTTCTTCGTTAGCCATAGTTTGCTCTGTATTGGCAATCTCACTCTCTCTAACGACTTTTTCAATAAGTTCATCGGTTTATGCCTTCTATTGGTTAACCTTCACCATCTTGATTTTCAATTCTTCCTACAATCCTTAGACTTTACCTTATGTCTCAGCCAATATATTAAGACCCATTTGATATCTCTGAATCTATTTGTCAATAAAGTTTCTCTTTTCTCCTAATATTTTTTTATAAAACTCTATAAGTTCTAAGAACGATTTAGGTGTGGTATAATTGAATCTTCTTTCTAATTGTAAATATTTTTTGTTGGCAACGTCAATAGATAAATGAACCTCTGACATATTATTAGATACTGCAGTTCTTATATCATCATGTGGGAATTCGATATCAGAAAGGAATCGGGAGGATACATCAATCAAGGCATCCCTGGGCCATGGATGGAACCAATCAATTGAAGTAGAACCAATGATACCTGGGAATTTTCTAGCTCTAACTCTCATTTGGTCTCCGACTGGGGAGTGACATAGTACGACCTTCATATTTCTTCTCATCTTGTCCAAGAAGAAGTTAGTAATTGAGTCAATATTATCTGGGATACCGAAACCTTTGGCTTCTCCTCTAACATTTCCAATCATTCCGTCTGTGTCTTCTTTAGGGAAGAGATCGAAAATCCAACCAGAGTTCAACATATCGTTGACAGGAATCAAGAAAGTTTCATCCTTTATCTATTGATCTGTAATCATGAACACTCTTGGTGCTGCTGATGGTTTGGCTATTTTCTTATATATTTCTGATATATAGTTTTTGAAATCTGACATACCGAACGATGAGGTAACAACCATTTAGTCTACCTCCAATCCAGCAATGAATGTAGCCAATTTAGTTAAGGATTATTTACCAGAACCACCGACACCGACTAACAAAGCATTGTTACCACTCATGTTAAGAATTCTTACAATTTTACTGATATGCTCCATAGCTTGTTTGAATAGAACCAATTGCATTCTAGGCTTGATTTCGTTATATTCATCCATTTTATCATCCAAAACTTTCTTCAATTATTGGACAGTTGCCTCAATGTAGACAGCATCCATTCCATTGGCCTCCGATACAAAAGAAGTAAAAACCACAGGTTCATCCAATGGGTTGTTCTTTTCATCTGGATCTCCGAAATTTTTAGACAAACTTTCAGCAAGATATTTTCTAAATACAATGACATCCTCCTCATCAATAAATCTGTCTTCAAAAACTCTCTTGCATTCATGACCCCAAAGTCTCTACATCATAATGACGTTGTCCTTGAAATCTTTTTAATTAGATCTTAATAATCCTTCAGTTATCTTAGCAATTTCTCGGAAATTGAATTAATAGTGGAACCTTTTAGCACTAGGGGAGAATTTGGTATCCTTAAGTATCTTTTAGAAAAGATATATTGTGGTTTTCATTAATGGATCACTCATTTTTTAGACCTTATCACTGATAGTGGCAAAGTGGGAGTTTAAGATCTATCCAAAGATGGTTTCGATAATATCGGCTTAAGGGGTGTACATAGAGAAGGTTGTGAATTATCTTTGTAGTCTTAAATCAATAATAAAGGACCCAGCCTTTTAATTCATACAGGCGAAGAAAAGAAGATCTTACAAGAATTTTCTTTCTTCTAATTAATCTCTATTGAATACAGATCCGTAGTCAATAATTTATCTTAATAGTTAAATAGGAGATTATGTAGTATATTTGTCTACAAATGGCATGTTAAGGTCATCAATAAAGCAGATCAAAGTCTTGTTTGTAGCTGAACCGAAAGTTCTTCCACTTTTCTTTTCGACTATGCTCTCGATGTTCTTCTACAATGCCGCGGAGTCTGTGAAAGACGAGAAGTTGATTGTCTTTGAGGCTACCTTAGCTGAGTCAGTCGAAAGCAAGAACTGTTTTATAACTGCGGTTTTACCAGTACCAGCACCACCGATGAAGAGAATTGGTTTCCTTCTTTTTAGATGGACCTAGATCATATATTTAAGACGAGTAGTATGAACAGTAGCAACATAGATCTTGCTGAATATGTTCCAAACATTGCTTCCATCATCCATGTTCACATAGTGCTCTACCTTATCCTACCATCTGTTCCAACACGCGTCCTCAAAGTTCCAGTAGAAGTCGTAGCAAGTACCAGCTTCAGGGAATTTAACTTTAGCAGCTGATTTCCAGACAGAACTGAAGTCTCTCATATCCTTTTCATCGTCTTATCCTCCTCCAACGGCTCCTCCAATACTCCATATACCGGCAAAAATGAACATAGCCTCATAAGCTTGCTTCAAATCATCTTCAGACCTAGCTTTGATGACTTCTATTTTTGCTTTATTATCTTCTAACATGGCATCGAGAATACAACAAATTGACTAGACCTTTCCAATATCAGTCATAGGGGCAATATATCTGACTTTATCCTTATCATGTATTTCTGCGTTACCTTCAATATATTATTAGAAGCATCTAAAGAAAACGAATTATCCGATTGAATCGATTTCAGGAGATTCGACTATTCCTTGTCCTTCTTTAGTTCCCTTAAATAATTTCTCAACGGATCTATCCAACCATTGATTCATGTATGGCATCCAACCTATATCAGTCTCATTGATATACAACACTCCTGCTCTGGACGCGGTAGCGGGTGTAGCATTCTTAAGATTAGCAATTTCGAATAACAATCTCATTTCAGCGGATAATGGAATTCTATCGTTAGAGACCAGTGTTAGAACTTTGTTGTCATCCATGACGGTATTTAATGATTCAATCCATTCCGGATCAATATCACCATCAAGAACACTCCACTTGTATTTTTAATTTTCTTTATATTTGTCCTCGTTTTTGACCTAATTTTTCATGATAACGGCTAAAACTCCGTTTTTCCATTCTTTGGTTTTGCTATAAGCACCAAAGAGTTCATCAGAACTAACGGCTTTTGGACTCAATGTGTCGTACTCCCACCATTCCTATAAGAAATCATAACATTTTCCTAATGATTTCCAGACCATTGTTTTACCACATCCAGGCGGACCAATAATGAAGCAACAATGTCTTACTTCAAAGATTTCCTTTAATTGAATAATCTTAAGAACAAATCCTTCTTCATTGATCAACCCTAAGTCTCTTTTAGAAACTTCTTTAGCTACTTTTTAGAAATCTGCGTCTAATTTCAATTCGGCTACAATTTTAGGGAATAAATCATCAATTAATCTCAAGAAAATTGGTTTATCATCGGCTACTATTTTAGGTGTATTGAAGTCTCTCAAGGCTCTCATAAGAAGTGGATCTTCTGAGAGATCGGGATCTGCTCTTTTGAGTCCTCCTGCTTGTCTTAGCACTGATTTAACTGCCCTTAGTCCCCAATCATAATGTTTTTATTTGGACAATAGTTCTCTTGATAACATATAAAGAGAAACAAACTTTTTGGATAAATTTTTAGCAGATGTAAATCCTTCAGACATAAGCATATTTTCACAAATAAGTACTAAATCTGGTACCACCATGGCGCAAGATCTGAAAAGAGCTTTAAGATTTTCTGGTAATTCTGTTCTTCCGGCATAACCAGGGTTCATTGTTATGAAGAATCCTGTAGTATCTTATAGGTTGACCTCTCCTTCTTCGACGAAGTTGAATTTAAGTTGCTTATCTTTTAGAGCGTCAAGGACACACTTAACTTGAGTTGCTACGACTGAGAGTACTTCTATAGAGATTCTATTAAACTCATCAAAGCATCCCCAAGAACCGGCTTGTGATAGTCCCATAAAAATTTATGACATTGAATCTTTTGTCATTTAATCAGAACAATTGAAGACGACCACAAAGATACCAACACCTCTTCCTAGATCCTTAGTAGTTTCTGTCTTTCCTGTTCCAGCTGGTCCTGCAGGAGCTCCTCCTAAAGTAAGATTGAGAGCTTAAGTAAGAGTAATATAGCATCTATCAGTAAGTGGTGTAACGACTAATCTCATGGCATTACCGACATATTCATAGGTGTAGAATCTAAACCAATCTACGATCCTAATGATGCACTTCTTTCTAACTTTGTCCTTCTCCCAAGGATATCTTAAAGTTTATCTTAAATGCATGTCAGAATCTTGTTTATTTTCATACACAAACTTAAGTTAAGAGAGCCATTTAAAGGAATCAGGATCTTAGATTTTTTCTAACACATACTTTTCAACAATATCTCTTCCATGGACATCAATAGTAATGATGTTAATGATCTTCATTCTCTCTAGTTTTGCGAGAGGGCCCCTGACTTTATTAATTAAGCATTCGATACGAGATTATATCAACTTAAGGCAATCTCTCATAGCACTATCAGAACCTCCTGATAGATCCTCAAATGATTTGTAGACATCTTCTGTCCATACTATCTAGGTAGCAAGTAGCGCTATTTAAGCTGGGTAATTCTCAACCCAATCTTCTCTAGGTTTTTCACCCTCCCATAACTCTGACGTGGATTTAGCGCCATCTAAAATCTCTTATAGTACTTCTCTCATTCTGAATTCTAAAGAAAGTAACCAATTTTCAACTGCACCTTCGCAAATAAAATGGGTAGGGAATGGTATGTACTCTTTATCTTTGGAGATCATACCTTCACCTAACCTAGCGAACTACTCCCCGGCCTTGGCGGGTAAAAATTTCAATCCTAATAGCCCATCAAAACAATCCCCTAAAAACTCGCACACTTTGGGAGCATTCTGTCCATTAGAAAGAATAGTTAACAATGATTGATTGGATAAAAAGTAAAATCTTGGGAAAGCTTTTTTCTTTTATTCTAAGTAGTCTTATAATGACTTCTCACATGTTTTGATCTTCTAAGCCCATGTGTCAAGGAGTTCTTTTCTTTCGAGGGTACATGCCTCCACTACTTAAGGGTTGACCTAAACTTCGTTCATAAGCTCTCTAAACTCTTTATCTACGTCCTCGAATCTTTTTGTGTCCTCAGGGAGCTACATCCTAATATCCTCAGAAGCTAAGAAAATGTTAACCAACATTCTCCAGTCCTTCTAGACCTTCAACCATTAATTCACAACGACGTCAACTCTTCCAAGTTTTTCTCTCCAAGTCTCAACAATGTTAATGAAGTATTCAACGAACTTTCCTTATGATTTCATTCCCATCAAGTCCATTGAGTTCTAGTCTAAAAGCTCCATCATTAAGTCAAAGGGCAGGAAAATTTTGGTTTCTTTATATTCTCCGAACTCAAAGATTTGTTTGTTCCAATCGGCTTCAATTTTCTTCAATTTTTTCTCGATTTTGGCCTCTTTTTATGCAACATCAACGATTTCATTGACATTTACTTCGTATTTGTAAAGGTTTAGACCTAAGATGTCTTCGAATGTAAAGTTCATAGATTTATGGTCAAATTATCTAGCTGTCAATTTCTTAAGCTCATCCCAATGACGATCCTCCATGAACTCGCTGTGAAGAGCGGACACTAAGGGAAGGACAGTTCCCATGTTCTTAACTTTGTCAACTATAATGTTATAACCTCTATAATTTCTGATTTCCTTAGGCAAAGTTTTAAGTTAGTTTTATAATGCTTTGTTGATTTCGAGCATTGTTTCGGCTTTTATTTATCTCCAGGGTTTAGTTTTCCAGTCATTATACTGATAGTTTACCATGGAGATGGTGTCCCACATGACTTTAAGATTCTTTAAATCATTAAGGCACTCCTTGAGTTGTTTATACTGAGATCTTTATAATTCAAATAATTTCTCAAGTTTGTTGTATTCGGTGGCTTCAGTCTCAATCTCACAAGTCTTAAGGTAATAGGAGTCGATTATTTTGTAGTTTGCTTAGATTTCTTCCATAGAACACTTCTCATCGTAGGCGAAGGGTAAAGTCTTTAGGAAATTGTCTCTGAAATTCTTGACTTTCTCACTGAATAATTCTAATCTTTTTTTTATTTGGATAGTTTCTTGGTTGATCATTGGGATAATATCGGACTTTACCTTAGTAAGAACCATATTAGCCATCTCCGAGAATTCAGAATTAGCGTTATCAATAACCTATAGAGGGTCATCTTGTCCTTTCTCCTACACTAGTACTCCGTGCTTCTTGAGCTTAGCAAACATATCCTTGAGTCTTTGTACGATATCCTTCTTGGTTGGTTCCACATCCTTGACATCTGAAATAACTTTCATGACTTTCATTAATAACTCGTTATCTCCTTGATTTTCAGGTTCAGCTGGATTTTTAGCTATACCTTCATCAGTCTTCTTGATGAATATTTAAAGATTTTTAAGAGTTGTTTTGAATTAAGTTAACAAGAAATCTGTGTAAATCTTTATCCATTATTGTACTTTAGCATTCAAACTTGACTTAAGTGGCTTTAGGTCTACTCTTAACCAATTAATTATCTGATCTTTAGGTATCTTCTCGATCTCTTATTACACTAATTTCAATTGAGTAATGTTGTCATCGAACATATCGAGAGGGGGGATTTTAGCCCTACATCCTTTAAGGAGAGGATTGACTTTCCCTATTTCTTCTTCTTCATCTTCTTGACCTTCTCGGACGACCTCCTTCTATACGTTATCAATCAAAAATCTCTCAAATTCATTTTAAGGATCTTTCTCCCAATAAATCGAATATTTGTTGAATCTGCCTCTAAATTCCGTGCATTCGAGCTCGGTATCGTCCAAATTCTTGTTAATTTGAGAGATACTTTACTTGACTTCGAAGTAAGCTCTAATTTCTTATAAATAATCACCTGGTTGTGAATTATCTAGTCTAGAGATAGTTCCAGCAATTAAGAAGAAATCGTTGATCCATCCTTTAATTATATTCCTAACACTTGTTGGGAAGGCATCATCTTCTTCTATGGGGGGTTCATATGAAATTCTTGTAATATTGAGTTCCAATTTAATATCAAATAAAGGGCCGATCTATTCGTTTTTCTTTAGATATTCAGGATCAATTTAGTCGTTAAGATGTTGTAGTGCGGTTTGAATGGCCTCTGCAATACCGTCAATTACTATACAATTGATGTAATCATTGTAATTTTTCCATTGATTTCCTTTTTTGTCCGCCTTAACTGCATCTAGCACCTCTTTAACAAGCTTGTGGATACCTGCTCCGGAGTCCTTGACTAAAGATATCTTGTTTGCGAATATAGCTTTAAGATACTGATCATAGTCTTCAGGTGTCATTGGCTTATTCTTTCTCTCTATTATTTTATTGTTGAAATTAGAAAGATTTTATTGTATTTTCTTTAAGGAGTCTTTCATTTTGTTGACAGTTTCAAATAAAGAATCAACTATATTCTTGGATTTAGAGATGAATCCATCAATATTAGTAGATTTCCACTTGTGGTCGTCTATTCCTGGGTGGATCTCCTGCTCCATCTCCTATATTCTTTTCTTAACTAGTGGTTCTTCTACGGGGTGCATCGATGTGGTAATGTAATTGTAGTTCTATATTATCATATCTAGTGATACAATTTATTGTCGATATGTTTCTCCCTTAGAGAATATCGCCTCAGCAGTCTCTGGGACTTATAATTCCAATTATTTGAAATATTTGACCTCGCGGAGTAATCGGATCAATGAGGGGTCGAAATTGACCTTCACGATTCCGTTTTCATCCTTAGTAAGTAAACTTTGTTTAAGTTTTTCTTCGGAGTTTTCCTCAACCTCCTTTTACCAATTAAGAATCTTACTCTCTTCGTAATCTTTGATGGAACGGGTTATACTGGCATATAATTTTTGTACATCTTTGTACTCCTCTCTTTCTGTTATTCCTTGACCCAGACTTGTTAACTTTTCGATTGGTTCTTGAATTCTGTCTCTTAGAGATTTGCACCAGGTGAGTGCTCCTGAGATAGGTGGCATGTTAAGGAATACAGGTGCGTTCTCATGTTCTTTGTCAACATGAATTTTTCCTTCCAAAAATATCGATTGAACTTGCTTAAGATCTTATTTATACATGTCTAAAAGAACTATATGTTTCTTTTCGAGCTCGTCTTGGATAATAGGACGATTTAATAGCCCTTCAAAATTATCTAGAAGTTTGAATCTTCCATAGATAGTATCGTAATCATCAAAACCTTGGGTTATAACTGAGGCCAATCTTCTCTCTAACTCCTTGATCTTAGATCTAAATTGATAGAAGTCTTCGTCAAATTCTTTTTAAGAGATGTTCATGATGTCGTACTTGACTTAAGTGAAGCCTTCAACGGCAGACTCGAATTCTTTAGAGATTTATTAAATTGACTCGGTCAAGCTCTTCCCTTTAGTTCCTCCTAACTCTATCTTCTCCAACTTATTGAACTATTTTATTGTGTTGCAGAGATGCAAGATATCATGACATCTTTCCAGGAATGAGTCAAGTCTTACAAATAAGGCATTGGTAGTGAGCTTCCATTGTTGTTATGCATTAGCTTTGTACTCAAAATAGGCGTCCTTAAATTTAGAACATATGTCTATGGTGGTTTAAAGCTTATCACATGCCTCCGATGTAGTTTCTTTATCAGAGATTAAACTAAAGATAAGGGGACCATCAACAAAGTTTTAAGCTTTGGCTATAATGGCATTACACATCTCTCGTATAAGGACGACTAATCTTGGGGGTGTGTTATAGTATCTGGATTTCTACCATATCAATAATATAGTGTGCATCATTGGGATAAAAAGTTCATAAAGAGTGTTGAAGTCCGTCCCTGAGTCACTGAGTTTCTCAAAGAGATCTTGAAGAGTCTTCAAAAATCTGTTGTTGTCGTTGGCTTCAATTCTTGATTTCTAGACATCACTCTTGAGTTTCGAGAAAGGATTGGTGTAGGTACTCTTGTTACCTTCTAAGAACCTAAGGATGTTCTTCACTTCGACTGACTGAAGTTGTTCGTGGATTGAGTTAAGATTGTCAGCTTTGTTCTGCCAGAACTCTAGCTCTATCAATGGACCGGGGTCGTTTCCGTACTTCAATACTTGTTCAGGCTCTTACTTGAGGACGTTCTTAATTTATTTAGTCCATGTAATGATGGAACCTTCGAAAATATGGGCTTTATCTTTGTCAGGAGTTATGTCTGAACTGGTTAATTTGTTGGATGGTAAGGGAAGCATTGTTCTTCCTTTGATTAGTCCCATCATGACATAGACTTGGGCGACATACCCGTTGAATTTCTCCATTAAATCTTTGGCAACAAGGTCTGTCCAGCCGACCTTATTAATTCAATTTAATAAAAATTACTTAGTTCTCTACATTCTACATCACAGGACTCATGATCTCGTTGAAAGTCTGGTAAAGATGTTCAAAGATGTTCCTGGTCAATTCTACTACCATCAAGTTCTTTTTGAAGAATTCTTTGTCGACTTTCAGTCCTTGGGTTGAGATATTCATCAAAATGAAGGCTTTTTTTTTGAATTTGTCCAATACTGGGAAAGTTTGTAGGACGTCTGCCATGTCTTGTCCTTGTGGTATCACATATAGAACTTCGCAAGGATTTTCTGGTCTGAGGAATGATTCTACGGCATCCCTGATAAATTTAAAGTTAAAATTATTACTTATTTTCATCTTTAGCTAATAATCTCTTTGAAAAGGCGTCGACACCAACTTTCCCTCTTATGTTGATGCCGTTGGCTATCTTGGTTATAGTCCACTCCAAAAGATCTTCTCTTTTGTTATCTTTGGCGACTTATTTTGGTTTTTCTCCGTCTTCTTCCATTTTGTATAACTTAAATTTTAATTATTTTGAATTTATTTATGTGCAAAAATATCTTATAAATTCCAAAAAAATAACTGTCTATTTAATATAAATAAATTTATTCTATTTAATATAAATTAAATTTATTTATTAAAAA
>Ga0209107_10000891_pt1 | contig 16981 bp, 14 predicted proteins | sample LakErihyJuly2011_2_FD_187460 | JGI IMG/M metagenome (GOLD analysis project Ga0209107, IMG submission 187460) | Freshwater microbial communities from dead zone in Lake Erie, Canada - CCB hypolimnion July 2011 (SPAdes) (version 2) | ecosystem: Environmental > Aquatic > Freshwater > Lentic >... | reverse complement strand
CTGGGCATGCGGGTCCAGCGGTTTGGAGAGGTGGCCTTGCATGCCCAGGGCCAGGCAGCGTTCGCGCTCCTCGACCATGGCGTGGGCCGTCATGGCCAGCACCGGGGTGTCGCGCAGGGCCGGGTCCTGGCGGATGATCTGGGTGGCCTGGTAGCCGTCCATCACCGGCATCTGCAGGTCCATCAGGACGATGTCGTGGTGCGCACCGGGCTGGCGCAGCAGGTCCAGGGCCTCCTGGCCGTGCTGTGCCACCGTGACCTGCGCCCCGCGGCGCGTGAGCAGCTCGCTGGCGAGTTGCTGGTTGAGCGCGTTGTCCTCGACCAGCAGCACGCGCAGGCCGTCCAGGCGCAGGCGCTCGTCCTGCACCGCCGCGTGCGCGGCCGAGGCCCCTGGCAAGGCGCCCAGGATGCGCGCCGGCACCACCGGCATCTGGATGCGGAAGGTGCTGCCCTGCGCCGGCTCGCTGTGCACGGCGATGTCACCGCCCATCAGCGCCACCAGGCGCCGGGTGATGCTCAGGCCCAGACCCGTGCCGCCGTAGCGCCGGGTGGTGGAGCCGTCGGCCTGGGTGAACTCGCTGAAGAGGTTCTGCAGCTGGTCCTCGTTCATGCCGATGCCGGTGTCTTCGACCTCGACGTGCAGCGTGGCCTCGGTGGGCGTCCAGTCGCTCAGGCGCACGCGCAGCGTGACGTGGCCATGCTCGGTGAACTTCACCGCGTTGGAGAGCAAATTGGCCAGCACCTGGCCCAGGCGCAGCGCATCGCCGTGGATCAGGCCGCGCTCGCCCAGCAGCTCGGGCGAGACGAACTCGCAGCGCAGCGCGATGCCCTTGTCCTGCGCGCGCTGGCGCACCATCATCATCGCGTCGTTCACCACGCTGTCGATGCGCATGGGCGCCGACTCCAGCGTGAGCTTGCCGGCCTCGATCTTGGAGAAGTCCAGGATGTCGTTGATCACGCCCAGCAGCATGGCCGAGGCCGACTGCACCTTGCCCAGGTAGTCGCGCTGCTGCTCGGTCAGGGGGGTCTGCAAGGCCAGGTGGGTCATGCCGACGATGGCGTTCATGGGCGTGCGGATTTCGTGGCTCATGTTGGCCAGGAACATGGACTTGGCGCGGGTGGCGGCCTCGGCCTGGTCGCGGGCTTCGCGCAGCTCCTGCTGGGCCCGGGCGCGCTGGTTGACGTCGTCCTGCACGGCATGCGCCATGACGTTGAGCGTCACGCCCAGGGTGTCGAGCTCCTCGACCCACTTGTGGCGACCACCCGAGCGGGTCGCGTAATCGCCGCGGGCCAACCGCCGTGCGACGTGGCCCAGCCGGTCGATGGGGCTGAGCACCCGGGTGCGCACGATGTACAGCGCCAGCAGCAGGCCGGGCAGCGCGGCCAGGTCCAGGCCGATGGTGATGACGATGTAGCGGTCCAGCTGCTCAGAGGCATGGCTGCGTTCGGCGGCGGTGCGGGCGTCGGTGATGCGGCTGAGGGTGGACAGGGCCCGTGCCAGCTGGGCCGATTGCGCCTCGTAGGCCGCCGAGTGCACCAACTGCGTGGCGTAGGCCAGGTCGGGCTGCCCGTCGGACACATAGGCCTTGCGCTTGGGGTCGTAGAGGCCCTGGGTGGTGGCGAAGGCGACCTGTTCGGTTTTCTTCAGCTGCTCGGTGGCCTGCAGCACCACGGCCACGGCATCGCGCTCCTCGCCGCGGAAATCGAGCTCTTTCATGCGCGCCTGCAGCGACAGCTTCGGCGCACCCGGCGGCAAGGCGTGCACGCGCAGGCCGGCGATGACCTCGTTCCAGTACAGGACCGGATCGGCCCCCGGCGGCGGCGACTTGCGCCCCTCGCGGATGGCCAGCATGTCGTAGTAGTACAGCAGGTAGCGCGGCGCGCCCGAGCTCGTGTAGGCGCTGACCAGGCGGCGCAGCATCACGGCTTCGTTTTGCAACTCGGAGACCAGGCGCAGCGTGTCGGAGCGGCGCTGTGCCGCCTGCTCGGCCGACAGGTAGGCCGTGCGGATGAGCAGCAGGAAGGCGAAGTTCGCCAGCAGGGCCGCCACCACCAGCACGAAGAACCACCGCGACACCGTCCTGAGCTTCATGGCTGCAGGCGCCTTTCCGTGTTTGAGCCAGACGCCGCATCTTCCGCGAAGGCCACGCTGGCCACCATCCGGTCTCGCCCTGCCTGCTTGGCCTGGTAGAGGTTGCGGTCGGCCACGCGCAAGGCCCAGCCGCCATCGCCCTGGACCACCTCGGCCACGCCCACGCTTTGCGTGACCGAGAACCGCTGTCCTTGGGCCTCGAAGGGCTCGGTGCGCAGCCGTTGCGAGATCTTCTCGGCCACCCGCTGCGCGCCGGCCAGGTCGGTGTCGGGCAGCAGCAGCACGAACTCTTCGCCGCCATAACGCGCCGCGGTGTCCACCTGCTCGCGCGTGTGCTGGCGCAGCAAGGCGCCCATGCGTGCCAGCACCTGGTCGCCCACCGGATGGCCCCAGCTGTCGTTGATGCGCTTGAAATGGTCCACATCAAAGAGTACCAGCGACAGGGCCTGGCCACTGCGCACGTGGCGGCGCGATTCGCGCTCCAGCTGCGCCATGAACTCGCGCCGGTTCGACAAGCCCGTGAGGGCATCGGTGCGCGCCAGCGCCTCCAGCTCGCGCCGACGCCGCCCCAGGGCGATGGCCAGCACGAACAGCACGCCCGACAAGGGCAGCACGCCCGTCAAGAAGACCACCCGCACCCACACGGCCCACCACGTCGCCAGCGCCTGGCCGGTGAACATGGGATGGACCAGCAGGGGCGCATCGGGCCAAACATCCCACTGGGCCAAAGCTTCGGCGGCCACGATGCTGGCCACCGACAGCCCCCAGGCCCAGCGCAAGGCCCGCGGCACGAACAGGGCGCGCGACACCACCACCACGTAGAGCAGCAGCATCGGGCTGGGGTTGTCCTTGAAACCGTGGCCCATGACCAGCCACAGCAGGCCCAGGGTGCCGGGCACCACCGTCAGCTGCACCAACCAGGGTTGGGGGCTGGCATCGTGGCGGCGCTGCCAGCCCAGCACGCCCATGCCGGCCAGCCAGGCCATCAACAGGGACAAGGCCCCGAGCGCACGCCCGGCCCAGCCAGGGCGGTAATGGGTGGCCACGGTGTCGTCCAGCACCGGCGCACATTGCAGGCACCACAGCACCAGCAGCAAAGGCCAGACGCCCACCACGAAGCCCGCGCAACTGGTGGCATCGCGCCGCTCGACGATGCGCCCTTCCAGCCAACCCAGCCAGCGCGGCAGCAAAGCCTCGAAGCGAACGATGCGCTCCCTCATGCCGTCCCCCGTTCGCAACACGAGGCCAGGCACACGCGGTTGCGGCCCGCCGCCTTGGCGCAGTACAGGGCGCGGTCCACATCGCCCAGGATGCGGCCCACATCGTCGTCCTGCACCTCGCCCAGGCCCAGGCTGATGCTGATGCGCAGCGGTGTGCCGTCGCCCTGGAAGGTCTGTGCGGCCACGCGCTCGCGCAGGCGTTCGCACACGCTCAGGGCCTCGTCCTCGGGGGTGTCGGGCAGGATCAGGGCGAATTCCTCGCCCCCCAGGCGCACCGGCAAGTCAGACGGCGCCCGCACGGAGGCCATCAGCAGCGCAGCGAGGTCGCGCAGCACGGCGTCCCCGGCAAGGTGGCCGTGCGCATCGTTGACGCGCTTGAAGTGGTCGATGTCGATCAGCACGACGCACAGCGGCCGCCCCGTTCGGTGGCGCCGCGCGACCTCGGCCTGCAGCACCTCCATGAAGCGGCGGCGGTTGGCCAAGCCGGTCAGGCCGTCGGTCTGCGACAGCCGCATCAGCCGGGCGTGCATGCGGTCGAGCCGGCCGAACAGCAACATGATCAGCGGCAGCAGCACGGCCGCCGCCGCCAGCAAGACCGCGTTGCGCCAGACCGCATAGCCCCACTGCGGCTTGCGCCCCTCGAAGATGCGCTCCGTCACGGCCGGCGCGTACGACCACCAACCCAGCTGCACCCCGATGTCATGCCCGACCAGCACGACCGTGCAGACCAGGTAAGCGATGACCATGGGGCGCAAGGTGAACAGCAGGAGGCCAATGGCCAGCACGCCCAGCAGCACCAGGCCCGTGGGCGCGGTGAAGGTGCCCGCGAGCACGGCGATCACGGTGTAGGTCACGCCAATGGTCAGGCAGGCCAGCAAGGTGGCGCCCTCCACCGGCTCGGGCTCTTGTCGCAGCGGCCACACGTGCACGGCGATGCCGATGCTCAGCAGCGTGGCCACCACCAGCAAGCCTTGCAGGGCCAGCATCACCTCGGTGTGCACGGCGCCGCGGGTGCTCGGCTCGGCGATCACCCAGCCATGGCCGAGCAGGATGAGGACGAAGAAGGGCGTCGATGACCCCACGGCCACCAGCACCCGCGTGGCGGGTGTCAGTTGATCAAAAACGCGCTCCGTCAAACCACGCATGCACAACCCGTACGAACTTCGACACCGGCGCCGATCAGGCGGCACCCCACCGTTCCATGATGGAACCATCTTGGCCCGATATCGGTGCGCCGTCCACAAAGTTGAACCAGCACGGAGGGCGTGCGTGGCCCTGCCACCTCACTGGGCTATGCTTGTTGCATGAAGATGATTGCACGCTGGCTGTTGCTCTCCGCCGCCCTCATGCTGCTGACCCAGTGGGACAGCGGCATCGAGGTGCGCAACTACGGTTCGGCCATGCTGGCCGCGGCGGTCATCGGGCTGCTCAATGCCTTCGTGCGGCCCTTGCTGATCCTGCTGACGCTGCCGGTGACGGTGCTCACCCTGGGCTTGTTCCTGTTCGTCATCAACGCCCTGACCTTCCAGATGGCGTCCAGCCTGCTGGAAGGCTTCCAGGTGCATGGCTTCTGGCACGCGCTGTTCGGCTCGGTGCTCTACAGCCTGTGGAGCATCGTCATCGACGCGGCGCTGGAACGCTTCTTCGGCCCGCGCGGCGGTTTGCCGCCCGTCTGAGTTCGCCCTCGGCCCGCACTCACAAGGCCAGAGGTCACAGGGGCGTCAGGCGCCGGCGCACGCCCGCCAGGGCATCGCGCACGGTGGCCTCGCGCACCTGGGCCCGGTCGCCACCGAAGTGGTGGCAGGCCGCGTGGGCTGGCACGCCCTGCACCGCCCACGCGATCCACACCGTGCCCACCGGCTTGTCGGGCGAGCCGCCGGTGGGGCCGGCAATGCCCGTGACGGCCACGGCCACCTCGGCATGCGCATGGCGCAAAGCGCCTTCGGCCATCGCCAGGGCCACGGGCTCGCTGACCGCGCCGTGCTGGGCGATCAGCTCGGCGGGCACGCCCAGCAGCTCGGTTTTGGCCTCGTTGCTGTAGGTCACGAAGCCGCGCTCGAACCAGGCGCTGGAGCCCGACAGGGCCGTGCAGCTCGCCGCGATCAAGCCGCCCGTGCAGGATTCGGCGGTGGCCAGGCGCCAGCCGCGCGCCAGCAAGAGCTCGGCCAGGGCGGGCACGCCGGGGTCTGTGTTGGCGCCTGTGTTGGCGCCTGTGTCGGCGCCCATGTCAGCGCGGGTGGGGGTGTCGGCCATGGTGTCCTCGTGTGTGTTCGCTGGTGCTCGCAGAAATGGGGTCAGCTCAACAAACCGGCGCCCACGCCGCCCTGGCGCACGGCCACGGCCAGCGCCAGCACGATGAGGGTGCACAGCGCAGCCACCAGGTCGTCGAGCATGATGCCCAGGCCCTGGCGCCAACCGATCTGGCCGCCCGCCCGCAGTTTGAACAGGCCATCGGCCCAGGCCACCGGGCCCGGCTTGGCCGCGTCGAAGTAGCGGAAGGCCACGAAGGCCAGCAGCTGGCCGCGCCAGTCCACCGGCGAAATCATCCACAAAATCAGCCAGAAGGCCCAAATTTCATCCCAGACCACCGAGCCCGGGTCGGCCACCCCCAGGCTGCGCGCCGTGCGGGTGCAGGCCCAGCAACCCACGAACCAACCCACCAACAGCAGCACCGCCCAGACCCAGTCGGCCTGCGGGCCGGTGCCGATGCCGTGCTGCAGCGCCAGGAAGCTGGCCCAGCCCCACAGCGTGCCCACGGTGCCAGGCGCCACGGGGCTCAGGCCACTGCCCAGCCCGAAGGCCATGAGGTGGGCCGGGTGGCGCCACATCAGGGCGGCGGTGGCGCGGCGGGGGGGCGGCAAGGCGGCCGGGGCGGGCTGAGGCGAAGGGGTCGGGTCCGTCATGGGGCCTCGCGGAGGTCTGGGCGAAAGTGGTCGAACGACGTCCAACGGTTGGCCAAGGGCGCGCCCAGCCCCTCGCCGGGATCGGCACCGGCATCGACCTCGGCCAGCGCACCTTCCCACAGGCGCAGGCGCGGCCCGGCGGGTGCGCTTTGCGGCGGACCGCCCGTGGCCGGAGCGATCTCGCCCATGCGCTCATCCATGCGCGCATCCGTGCGCTCATCCAGGCGTCCGATGCGCCCGATGCGGCTGAGCGGCAGGCCCAAGCAGGCGCCCAGGGCCTCGACCGCGGCACGGCGCTCGGGCGGTGCGGTGAAAATCAGCTCGTAGTCGTCGCCACCGGCCAGGATGCAGTCCAGCTGTTCGTGGCGGCGGCGCGCGGCCAGCCAGGGGCTCAGTGGCAGCGCACCCGCGAACACATCGGCCGAGACGCCGCTGCGCCGCAGGATGTGGCCCAGGTCGCCCAGGAGGCCGTCCGAGACGTCGATGGCCGCCGTGGCCAGGCCGCGCAAGCCCAGGCCCAAGGCCACGCGGGGCTCGGGGCACTCCATGGCCAGGCGGGTGGCGTCGAAGGCCTCGGCTGGCAGGCTGGGGCGCAGGGTGCCGCGGAAGGCCTCCAGCGCCAGGCGGGCCTCGCCGGGGTGGCCGCTCACCCAGAGCTCGTCGCCGGGTCGGGCCCCGCTACGCAGCAGGGCGCCGCCCGCCGGCACCTCGCCGAACACCGTGACGCCGATGGCCAGCGGCCCGGCCGTGGTGTCGCCGCCGACCAGCTCGCAGTCGTGTTCGTCGGCCAAATCCAGCAGGCCGCGCGCGAAACCGGCCAACCAGGCCTCGTCCACCCGGGGCAGGGTCAGCGCCAGGGTGAAGCCCAGGGGCTTGGCGCCGCACGCGGCCAGGTCGGACAAATTCACGGCCAGGGCCTTGTGCCCCAGGCGCACCGGGTCCACCGTGGACAGGAAATGCCGCCCCTCCACCAGCGTGTCGGTGGAAACCGCCAGCTGCATGCCCGCCGCCGGGGCCAGCACGGCGCAATCGTCGCCATTGCCGACCACGGCGCGGCGCGGCCCCTGGCCGGCAGGGCGCACGAAATACTTGGCGATGAGGTCAAATTCACCCAGGCTCATGGGCTGGATTGTCGCCTGCGCGCCGGGCTGCGCCAGGCCTGTCCCCACGCCGACGCCACCCGCTTGTGCACAAGATGTGGCCATCCACACCCCCAGATCCCGCGAAGTTCCTAGAATCGGGGGTCTGGCACAGCCGGCCACCCCGGCCCGCCAGCCCCCGAGCACACACAGGCAATCAAAGGCAATCACCGCATGACCACGCCCGAACAACAACGCGCCGAACTCAAAAAGGCGGCGCTGGAGTACCACGAGCATCCCAAACCGGGCAAGCTCGCCATCAGCGCCACCAAGCAGCTGACCAACCAACGCGACCTGGCCCTGGCCTACTCCCCTGGCGTGGCCGCGCCCTGCGAAGAAATCGTCGAGAACCCCGCGGCGGCGTTCAAGTACACCAGCCGCGGCAACCTCGTGGCCGTCATCACCAACGGCACGGCCGTGCTGGGCCTGGGCGACATCGGCCCGCTGGCGGCCAAGCCCGTCATGGAAGGCAAGGCCGTCCTGTTCAAGAAGTTCTCCGACATCGATGTGTTCGACATCGAGATCAACGAGAAAGACCCCGACAAGCTCGTCGAGATCATCGCCAGCCTGGAGCCCACCTTCGGCGGCATCAACCTCGAAGACATCAAGGCACCGGACTGCTTCTACGTCGAGCGCAAGCTGCGCGAGCGCATGAAGATCCCCGTGTTCCACGACGACCAGCACGGCACCGCCATCGTCGTGGGCGCCGCCCTGCTCAACGGCCTGAAGGTCGTGGGCAAGGACATCAAGCAGGTCAAGCTGGTCACCTCCGGCGCCGGTGCGGCCGCCCTGGCCTGTCTGGGCCTGCTGGTCAAGCTCGGCGTGCCGCGCGAAAACATCTGGGTGACCGACCTGGCCGGCGTGGTCTATGAAGGCCGCGCCGAGCTGATGGACCCGGACAAGGACCAGTTCGCCCAGAAGACCGAGCAGCGCAAGCTGGCCGAGGTCATCGAAGGCGCCGACATCTTCCTGGGCCTGTCCGCCGGCGGCGTGCTCAAGCCAGAGATGGTCGCCAAGATGGCGGCCAACCCCATCATCTTCGCCCTGGCCAACCCCACGCCCGAGATCCTCCCCGACGAGGTCAAGGCCGTGCGCGACGACGCCATCATGGCCACCGGCCGCAGCGACTTCCCGAACCAGGTCAACAACGTCCTGTGTTTCCCCTACATCTTCCGCGGGGCACTGGACTCGGGCGCGACCACCATCACCGATGAGATGGAAATCGCCGCCGTCCACGCGATCGCCGAGCTGGCCCAGGCCGAGCAAAGCGACGTGGTGGCCGCGGCCTACTCGGGTGAAAGCCTGAGCTTCGGCCCCGACTACCTCATCCCCAAGCCCTTCGACCCGCGCCTGATGATGAAGATCGCGCCGGCCGTGGCCAAGGCCGCAGCCGAGTCCGGCGTGGCCCAGCGCCCGGTGAGCGACTTCGCCGCCTACGCCGAGAAGCTGCAGAGCTTCGTCTACGCCTCCGGCCACACGATGAAGCCCATCTTCAGCGTGGCCAAGCGCGCCAAGAACAAGCGCATCGCCTACGCCGAAGGCGAGAACGAAGGCGTGCTGCGCGCCGCCCAGATCGTGGTGGACGAGAACGTCGCACGCCCGACCCTGATCGGCCGCCCCGGCGTCATCCAGGAGCGCATCGAGCGCTTCGGCCTGCGCCTGAAACCCGGCGTGGACTACGACGTGGTCAGCACCGAAAACGACCCGCGCCACCGCGATTACTGGCAGGCCTACCACCGCCTGGCCGAGCGCAAGGGCGTGACCGAGCAGATGGCCAAGATCGAGATGCGCCGCCGCCTGACGCTGATCGGCTCGATGCTGCTGCACATGGGCGAGGTCGATGGCCTGATCTGCGGCACCTGGGGCAACACCGCCCTGCACCTCTACTACATCGACCAGGTCATCGGCAAGCGCCCGGGCGTGCAGACCTACGCGACCATGACCGGCCTGATCCTGCCGGGCCGCACGGTCAACCTGCTGGACACGCACATCAACTACGACCCGACGGCCGAACAGCTCGCCGAGATCACGGTGATGGCGGCCGAGGAAATGATGCGCTTCGGCCAGCGTCCGAAGGCCGCGCTGCTGTCGCACTCGAACTTCGGCTCCAGCAACCAGCCCTCGGCGGTGAAGATGCGCGATGCCCTGGCGTTGATCCAGGACCGCGCGCCCTGGCTGGAAATCGACGGCGAGATGCACGGCGACACCGCCCTGGACGCCAGCTACCGCGCGCAGCTGATGCCGCGCAGCACGCTGACGGGCGAGGCCAACCTGCTGGTGTGCCCGAACATCGACGCGGCCAACATCGCCTACAACCTGCTGAAGGTCGCGGCGGGCAACAACATCGCCTTGGGCCCCGTGCTGCTGGGTGCGGCCAAGCCGGTGTGCATCCTGACGCCTTCGGCGACCGTGCGCCGCATCGTCAACATGACGGCGATGACGGTGGCAGACGCCAACGCGGTGCGCTGACGCACGCCCCAGGCTGCGGCCTGGGCTCCTGGCGCAGACCCCGCCCGCGCTCAGCGGAAGCGGATCTGCGCCGGCCCGTCGGTCACGAAGCGGTGGGCCAGGCCCATGGGCCCCAGGGCCTGGTCGCGGATGAGGCGGAAGGCGACGTAACGCTCGCCGCCGTCGAACAGCGCTTCTTTCTGCGCATCGACCAGGCGCCAGCTGCCATCGACGTGGACCTCGGCCCAGTTGTGGTACGCCACCGAAGGCGGGGCATCGTCCTGCTCAAGCACAAAACCGCCCAGCGCCCGCGCCGGCAAACCCAGCGCGCGGCACAGGGCCACCACGAGGTAGGCGTACTCGGTGCAGTCGCCGCTGAGTTCGCGCAGGGCCTGGGCCGCACCCAGGTCGTTGGGCACATAACCGGCGTAATTCAGGTGCGTGCGCACCCAGGTGTAGATGGCCTCGACGCTGGCGCGCGGGCTGTCGCGGCGCAGCTCGGCCGCCAGGGCCACGATGGCCGGGTCGTCGCGCTCGGTGTGGCGCTCGGCCTGCAACCAGGCGCCAGGCTCGGCGGGCTGCGGCGCGGGCTGGCGGGCCATGCGCACCGCCACATCGAGGCGGATGGCGCGCAGGCCGTGCGGTGGCAGCGGTGGCGTCTGCCAATGCAGCACGGTGTGGCCCAACGGGTCGGTGTGCTGCGCCACGGGCCAGCTGCTGCTGAGCTCGACCAGCGCCTGGCTGGCCGTGCGCGAGACCGGGCCATAGGCCCACAGCGACTGCGGCGCCAGCGGCGTGCCGCCGGGGTTCTGGCATTGGATGTCGAAGCGCAAGCGGCGCAGCAGGGTGTCTTCGGGCCCGCGAGGCCAGGGCGTGACGCTGCCCTGCACCTGCGCGTGCACCCGCCTCAAGGCGCCGGCGGCGTGCAGCCCTCCCCAGGCCACGGCCTGGCCGAGCCAGCGGCGGCGTGACGGCGTCATTGCCCGCACCTCGGCTGCTTGGGGCCACGTTCGCGGGCGCGCCACGTGGCTTCCAATTGCTGAAGCTGGGCGCGCAAGGCCGGGGCCGAGCCGCTGTGCAGCAGCACGGGCGTGGGCCACAGGGCCTGGCGCAGGGCGTCCAGCGGCAGGCTGGCGGCGCGCTCGGGCGTGGTGGCCAGCACGATGGCCGACAGCGGCAGGGCCGTGGCCTTGCGGCGGCGCTCGATCAGGCCGCGCACGGCCTCGACCGACCAGGTGTCCACCTGGCTGGCGAAGGGCAGTTGCGAGACCAGGCCATCCCCGGCATGGCCGATGACGAGGTTGCCCTCGTCGAGGCTTTCCATCCACAGGCCCGCCCCGTCCAGCGACACCGGCGGCGGCAAGGGCAGCGGCGGCACGGCGGCCAGGGCCTCGTGCAGGCGCCACTGTGGCACGCCGCCCTGCAGCACCCGGGTGCGTGCAAAGCCCTCGGCCTTCAGGCGCCGGCAGTGCGACAGCAACGCAGCCTGGCCCCGCCCCTCGCCCAGCAGCACGATGCGCTTGCCGCGCAGGAAGGCCTTGGTGCGCAAGGCGTCGGGCGACAGGCGCAGCGCGCCTGGCCAGGGGTCCGCATCGGCCTGCTCGGGCCGGCGCACGTCCACCCAGACCACCTCGGCCAGGGCCTTGTCGCGCACCAGCTCGTTGACGCTCACGGCGCAGGCCGGGTCCGGCGCGGGCAAGGCCACGCCACCGGGGTCGGTCGCACCGCCAGCTTCCGCATGGCGTGCGCAGGCCGCCCCCGCCGCGGGCAGGCCTTGCAAGGGCTTGGGCATGGCCAGGCCCTCGGTGCGCACCTGGGCCAGGGCCTGGGCGCTCAGGCATGCCCAGACGACAGCCACGGCCATGCGCCACGCCCAGCCCCACCCGCCACCCGACATCGCCCGCTTCATGGGAGTCCTTTCAAGGGCGCCGGCGCAGCCAATGCAGCCGATGCGCCCTGCCCGGCCTGTCCGATTTGCCCGACCTGTCCGGTCTGCGCCCCCTGCCCCGCGGGCAAGGTCGCCATCAGGTTGGCAGGGTGCGTGAAGACCCAGTCGCGGTAGCGCGCCTGGCCCGCAAAGGCCATGTCCTGATCCTCGAAACCGGCCTGCTTGACGGGGCGCCGCTCTGACAGCGAATGCACGCCCACGACGCGCCCCCCCACGCGCACCAGCCCCCATTCGGCCTTGCCGGTCATGGGATCGACGAACACCTGACGCAGGTGCCGGGTCACGCCGGGGGTGCGGGGGTCTTGCAACAGCTCGTCCAGCGAGGCGGGGTACTGGCCCGCGGGCAGAGCGCCCACGCCAGCGCCCACCCCTGCCATGCCCTGGCCAGGCACCGTGCCCGTGGCGCCGCCGACAGGCCCGCCCGCGGTCGGCCCCGAACGGGCCTGGTAGCGGCGCAAGGCCTCGCGGAACTGGTGGCCGATGGCCAGCAGTTCGCGCTCCTTGTCGCGCTGCTGTGCCACGGCATGCACCTCGGCCACGACGGCCAGGCCCACGCCCATGAAGGCCACCGCGAACAGCAGCCAGAGGTAGGCAAAGCCTTCAGAAGGACGCGAATGCGGTGCCATCGCGCGATTGCCCTGGGGCGCCACTGCGGACGTCGGCCACGCCTTGCTGGTCCGATTGTTTGGGCGGCACCGCCACCCAGCTGGACACCGACTCGGTGACCGGGTCCATCGGCACCTCGCGCAGGTAGCCGGCCTCGACCAGCTCTTGCAAGGCATCGGGATAGCGGCCCTTGTCGCCATAAAACTTGTCGATGGTCACGCGCATCACGCGCAGGTTTTCCTTCAAGGCCACCTCGCGGCTTTTCTCCAGCGAGCCGAAGTAGCGCGGCGTGGCCAGCGTCAGCAACAGCGCGACGATGGACAGCACCACCAGCATCTCGATGAGGGTGAAGCCGCGGCGCAGCAAGGGTGTGGTCATTGGGGGGCCCTTCAGCACGGTGTCACCACTTTTTGTACGGCACGCCGTTCAGCCCGGTGACCTCGGAGCGCGAACGCACATCGAAGACGTCGTCGCCCTCGGCCGGGGCATCGGGTGGGGACGCATAGCTGCGCAGGGCCCAGGTCTGGTCGGCCGGCGCGCTCGGGTCGGGGTGCAAGGGGTCGCGCGGCAAGGCCCGCAGGAAGTACATGGGCTGGCGGGTGGGGCTGCGCTGGTCGGGCACGCCTTCGACCAGGGCGTTCAGGCGCTTGGGGTAGCCGGACTCGCCCACCTTGACCTCGATGCGGCCGGCGTCGGCGGCGCGCTTGTAGGCGTCCAGGCCTTGGCGGATCTCGGCCAGGGCCAGGCGCAGCCCGTGCTCGCGGTCACGCTGCACCGCCACCTGGGCCATGGGCACGGTAACCATGGCCAGCACGCCCATGATGGCCAGGGTCATCAGCAGTTCGATGAAGGTGAAGCCGCGCATGGCTGGTTCCAGAAAGATCGCCTGGGATGCTCAGGGCGCAATCCGCACGCTGTGTTCCAGCGGCAGCTTGAGCGGGGCGGTGACCGGGGGCTCGGGCGAGAGCGACAGCAACTGGATGCGCGCCGCGCTGCCCGCCGGTGGCGGCTTGAGCGCCTTGAAGGTCACCGACAGCACGCTGCCCACGCCATTGGTGCCGGCCACCGGGCCTTGCGGGTTCTGGCGCACACCGGCCACGAAGACCTTGCCCTGGGCCGCGTCCACGCGCTGGCTGAACTGCGTCTGGGCACCGGCCTGCTTGAGGAAGTCGCCCTCCTGCACGCTGGCCACCTGCAGCAGCTGCGGGTCGAAAGCGATCAAGGCGGGCAGGCCGGTGAGCGCGGCGCTGGACTGGATGCGCAGCACGGCGGTGAACTGCTCGCCGGCCTTGACCTGGGCCGGGGCTTGCCAGCTCAGTGAGACCGCGCCTGGCACAGCGCCCGGCGCCTGCGGGTTGGCCGTGGCGGCGGCAGCCGGGGCGGTCGGCGCGGGCAAGCCCAAGGGCGCCGCCGGGGCCACGCCGGTGGACGGCACGCTGCCGCTGACCAGGCCCGCGGGCATGGCGGTGGCGGCCCCCGGGGCGGCCGCCGAACCCGCTGAACCCGCTGCTGCCCCCGACGCACCCACGGCGGGCGGCGCCTCGAGGGTGCGCAGCAGCAACGGGTCGGCGCCAATGCTGGTCTCGGTGCCGGACTCGAACTCGGCCTGCATCAGCTCGGGTCGGCTGAGCGAACGCACCACGCGCGGCGTGATCGACAGCAGGATCTCGGTGCGCTGCGTGTCGTCCTTCTGGCTGCCGAACAGGCGGCCCAGGATGGGCATCTCGCCCAGCAGCGGCACCTTGTTGGCGGTGCTGCGCTCTTCGTCGCTGATCAGGCCGGCCAGCACCTGCGTCTCGCCATCTTTCAGGCGCAGCACGGTGTTGGCGCCACGCGTGCCAATCTGGTAGGACAGGCTGCCCGACTTGCTCAGCACCTCGCGCACCAGGCTGGAGACCTCCAGGTTGACCTTGATCGCCACCTCGTCATCGAGGTAGATGTTGGGCTCGACGTCGAGCTTGATGCCCACGTCCACGTAGTTGACCGACTCCGAGACGAAGCCCGTGGAAGTGGATGTGGTGGTGATGACGGGCACGCGGTCGCCGATCAGCACCTTGGCCTTTTCCTTGTTGCGCACGCGGATGCGCGGGTTGGCCAGGATGTTGCCGTTCTGGTCTTCCTTGCGCGCGTTGATGAGCGTGCTGCCCAGCGTGGCCTGGATGGTGGAGCCACTGAGGTTGTTGAGGTCGGCCAGCGTGACCGAACCGCCGCCTGACTTCAAGGGCGCCAGGCCCAGCTGGCTCGGCCACTGGATGCCCAGCTCCAGCAGGCGCGAGCGCTTGACCTCCATCACCTCGACTTCGAGCATGACCTCGGGGTCGCGCAGGTCCTGCAGGGCGACGATGCGCTCGGCCATGCGGATCACCTCGGGCGTGTCGCGCAACATGATGATGCCCAGGCGCTCGTCGATGACCATGTCCTTGGTCTTGAGCAGGGTCTTGATCGAGTTGGACACCGCCTTCACGTCGGCATTGGCCAGGTAGAAGGAGCGCACCGTCAGCGCCTGGTAGTCCTTGAGCTTGGCCGGCGTGTTCGGGTAGATGAGGATGGCGTTGTCGCCCAGCACTTTCTGCTCCAGCTGGTTGGTGACCAGCAACAGGCGGATGGCGTCTTCGATGGAGGTGTTCCTGGCCAGGATGGTGGCCTTCAGATCGGGGCGGATCTCGCGGTCGAAAAAGAAGTTCAGGCCCGAGACCTTGGCGATGACGTCGAACACCGACTTCAACGGCGCGTCGCGGAACTCCAGGGTGATGGGCTTTTGGTAGATGGCGGCCAGGCGCTGGCCGGGTCGGGGCTGCTTGGCCAGCTCGTCCTGCAGGCGGGCCTTGAGCGTCAGGGCCAGCTTGTGCTGCGGGTTCTCGCTGAGCACGGTGCGCAGCTTGTCCTGGGCCTGCGGCAGATCGGTGGCACTGCCTTTCTTGAGCAGGGCATCGACCTCGGCGAGCAACACGCGCTGGCGGCGCTCCTGGAGGATGGCGGCCTGGCCCTGGCGCGCCATGACGTGCTCGGGCTCGATGAGCAAGAGCGTGCGGAAAGCCTCTTCGGCCTCGCTGAGGCGACCCTCGTACAGCGCGGCCTGGCCCCGGCTGAGCAGCTGCTGGATGGCCGTGGCGCGGCGGGTGGCCAGGGTGATGCGGTACTGGGGGCGGCGGGGCTCCTGCTGGACGGCCTCCTCCAGCTTGGCCAGGCCGGCCATGGTCTGACCCTGGTCCATCAGCGCCTGCCCTTCCTGGTAGGCACCGGGCTCCAGCCAGGCGCAACCGGCCATGCCGCATGCCAACACGCACACGGCCATGCCTGCGATCCTGCCCGCGGCCTGGCCCCTGAGCGCGCTTGCGGCCCGCTGCAGCCGTCTGACTTGCCTGCCCACCATGGTCATGTCCTCATCGTCTCGTCGTGTCATCGCGTGCTCACTGCGGGCCGTCCAGACGGAAGGTCTGCAGCTGTTCGGAAGGCAGGTGGCGCACCGTCAGCGACACCTCGTCGATTTGTTCCACCCGGTAGTGCGTGGCCAGCACCTCGCCCTGGCGCACCACCAGGTTCTGGTCCTGCCACTGCACGAAGGCCGCGGTGCTGCCGTTGTCCACGTAGCGCCCGATCAGGCGCAGGTTCAGGCGCGGCACGGGCTCTTCGCCAGGGGCCGAAGCCACGGCAGCGGCGGCCGGCATCGGCTGGGCTGGCGGCGCGGCCTGTGCCACGGCACGGCCTTTGAACAGGCCATCGTCGCCATCGAAAGCCTCGCGCGGCCGGACGGCCAGGACGGTGGCAGCGGTGGCCAACACCGAGGATACCGAGGACACCGATGGCCCCGTCAAGGACACCGGCGTGGCAGGCAGCAGGGCGCTGGCAGCCTGCTGGCGCGCTGGGGAAGGGGTCGGCGACGCCGCAGGGCGCGGTCCGGCGCTGGCCTGCGAGGTGCGCTCGCTCAGCACCACGCCGCCGTTGTCGGCCTGCGGTGCGAAATAGGCGGCCACGAGGGTGGCGATCAGGCCCAGCACCAACCAGCGCTGGCGGGCGGCACGCTGGCCGGATTGGGGCTTGGCGATGGCGTTCATGGCCGTGCCTCCGGCAGGCGCGTGTAGAGCACCCACTCGACGCGGGCCTCGATCTGATCGACGTTGACCTGCTCGCGGCGCAGCTGCATGCTTTCCACCCCGAGGCTGGGCTGGGCCTGGAGCACCGCCCCGAGGAAGCGGCGCACCTGGGTGCTGCTGCCGCGCACGGGCAGCGTCATGCGGTAGCGCGCGAAGCCGGCGTTGGCATCGGGCTGGAACTGGTAGTCGCCCTTGAGCAGGGACACGCCGTGCTGGTCGGCCAGGGTCAGCAGCGTCTGCACGGCCAGGGGGATGTCGCGGTGCGAGGGCAGGCCGGTGAGGAAGGCCTGCAGGCGGGCGCGGTCTTGCGCTGTGTTGGGGGCTGTGTTGGGGGCTGTGCTCTGGCCACGGGCCGCATCGCCAATGGGCTCGGCCCGGCGCGGCGTCAGGGCCTCCTGCGCTTGCGCGGCCTGCCAGTGTCGCCAAGCCTGGCGCTGGAGCGCACCACCGCCCAGCGCCAGCGCGCTCAGCAGCAGGCCCGCCAGCACGGCCACGCCCAACCAACCGAGGCGACGCCACAGGCTGCGCGCGC
>Ga0209107_10000889_pt1 | contig 17021 bp, 19 predicted proteins | sample LakErihyJuly2011_2_FD_187460 | JGI IMG/M metagenome (GOLD analysis project Ga0209107, IMG submission 187460) | Freshwater microbial communities from dead zone in Lake Erie, Canada - CCB hypolimnion July 2011 (SPAdes) (version 2) | ecosystem: Environmental > Aquatic > Freshwater > Lentic >... | reverse complement strand
GGCATTGCTGCGGCTGAATAAATAGAGGGCCAGGGGCTTGGGCCGGCTGTTGATCGCCGTGACCGCTTCGGCCAGGGACTCCACGCCCAGGATCGGCAGCAGGGGGCCAAACAGTTCGGAGGCCATTAGGGGATCGCTTGGGTCATTCACCGCCAGCAGGGTGGGGGCGATGCGCAGCTGCTCCGGATCGCTTTGGCCGCCAAAGAGGATCTGGCCCTTCAGGCGGGCGCCCTCGAGCAGGGCCGAGAGCCGCTCAAATTGGGCCCGGTTGACGATCCGGGCCAGGTCGGGCGATTGCAGGGGATCGGCGCCGAAGCAGGCCGTGATCCGGCTGGACAGCCGCCCGACCAGCTCCTGGCGAATCGGCTCCTCCACCAGCAGGTGGTCGGGGGCGACGCAGGTTTGGCCGCCGTTGATGGCTTTGCCCCAGACCAGGCGCTTTGCTGTGGTCTCTAGGTCGGCATCGGCGAGCACCACTGCCGGACTCTTGCCGCCCAGCTCCAGGGTCACGGGGGTGAGGTGGGGGGCTGCGGCCGCCAGCACCAGCCGGCCAACCCGCTCGCCGCCGGTGAAGAAGATGTGGTCAAAGCGCAGCTGCAGGAGCTCCTGGGCCACCTGGCCATCCCCCTGCACCAGCCGCACCACGGCCGGATCGAGGTGGCGCGCCACCAGCTCCGCCAGCAGGGCCGCCGTGGCGGGGGCGTGCTCCGAGGGTTTGAGCACGGCCGTGTTGCCCGCCGCCAGGGCACTCACCAGGGGCTGGAGCAGCAGGTGGAAGGGATAGTTCCAGGGGCCGATGATTAAGACGCAGCCCAGGGGCTGGGCCTGGGTTTCGGCCCGGCCGGGTTGGAGGCTGAGGGGCACGGCCGCGCTCCGGGGCGCCAGCCAGCGGCGCAATTTCGCTCGGGTGAGGCGGATCTCCTGGCGCACGGCCACTAGTTCAAAAAAGGCCTCCACCGGCGGCTTGCCCAGGTCGGCGGCCAGGGCGGCCAGCACGGCGTCTTCCCCCTCGGCGCAGAGGCGCTCTAGGCGATCGAGTTGCTCCAGCCGCCAGGCCAGGGGCAGGGTGTCCCCCTGGGTCACCCGCTGGCGCAGGGCCGCCACGGTTTGGCCAGTCACGGTTTCGCTAGTCACGGAGTTGCCCGTAGGCGTTGCACTGCCAACCAATGCTGCCGGCATGGCGGGGGTCTGGGACATGGCCCAAAAGTCTGACGGGTGCGGCGCCTGAAGGTGGCTTTGGCTGAACCAGAGAGGACCTCTCCCAGGCCCTAGCCTCAGCCCGAGTGGCCCTTGCATCCATGGTTGGCACGCCTCCCCCCGCCCTGAACGGATCCACCGTGGGTGCCACCGTGGATGCCGCCCTAGGTGCCTCCATGGAGGTGCTGGAGCTGTTCCCCCGCTATGTGCTCAAGGGCAGCCTGCCCCCGGCCCTGTTGGCGGCCCTGCTTGAGCTGGCCACAGAGGTGCTGAAGGCGCCGGAACGCAGCCCCGACGCCTCGCGCAAACTGGCTGGCCAGCTGGCCCTGCAGCTGGAGCTCGGCCCCCAGCAACCGGCGGTGCAGGAGTTGTGCCGCGAGGTGATCCTGCCGGGTTGTGAGCGCTGGATTCGCCATGTGATCGATCGCCAGCCGCCCCAGGGCCGGGGCCCCTGGACGGAGGGCCGCTACGGCCTGCAGATCATTGATGTATGGCTGAATGTGCAACGGGCCGGCGATTACAACCCCACCCACACCCATGGCGGCAGTTTTTCCGGGGTGCTGTTTTTACAGGTGCCCGCCCAGATCAGCGGCGCCAGCTTTGATGGCCAATTGTGTTTCCATGGCCCGGAGGAGTGGCACATCCAAAGCTTCCGCACCGGCATGGCGGAGTACGTGCTGCCAGTGCCCGGCGAGTTCTATGTGTTCCCCGCCTGGCAACCCCATTCGGTGCCCCCCTTCCGCGGCGAAGGCGAACGCTGGTCGTTGGCCTTCAACGTGGTGGCCGTGCCCAATCCCGTCGGCGCAGCCAGGCCCCCCCAAATGCCTCTGGTAACGGGCTTGCCAACCGGTGGGGGCAATCCGCTGGGGGCTAATCCTGCGAACCTTGCCGTCAATGTGTCGTTGTCCAGCGGGCGTAAGCGGCCGCCGGGTTTTTAGGGGCAGCTTGGTTACCAGCCATTCAGTCAACGCCCCAGACCGAAACGGGATCGAAGGGACTCTGATTAATCGGCTACGCGGGAATTCTGTAGCTGCCATGGAAGAGGTATCGCTAACTTTGCTCGCCCATAGGGCCAGGACTAAAGGAAATAGATGCCCTTGGGGGGCGGGAAATCCGCAGCACCCTAATGGGACTTAGCTTCAAGCAGATGGCCCAATTCCGTCAGGCCCAAGGAGAGGGCCCGCCGCAGGGCTCGCTGGCGATTATTGGTTCCTAGTTTCTGCAGTAAATTGCCGCTGTAGGTTTGGATGCTGCGTACGGAAAGCCCTGTTTTTTCTGCCGTTTCCCGATTGCTCATACCGAGGGCATAGGCCTCGAGTAGTTGATGCTCCCTTGGCGTGAGGGTGATCGTGCCGGGATAGGAATCAGGGGCTAGTTGTTCAAGCTGCCCTAGGCGCTGATGAATGGAAGGACTGAGGTAACTGGTGTTGCTGATGATCGCCATCGTGGCAAAAGTGAGCGTATCGGGATGCCTCAATACATCCGCCTCGGCGATCACAATCGGGCAATCGGGATAGCCAAAGAATGCATCCAGCTTGGTTACCCATGCAACGATCCGCATGCTTGGGCGAATCTGCTTCGCCTGGCTAATCACGCTCGAAGTACTCATGTCAGTCAGGTTGTCGTCGATTCCCAAAATATTTGGCATGAGCCTAGAAACAAGCTCCAATGCTTCTTTGCCGGTGTCTGCTGCGCCTAAAAAGTGTCGCTTTACGGGCAGGCCCCGATAAGCATTCGTCATCAATAGATGGGACTTGGAAGCGAAGGCAATCGTGGGCTCAAAGCCACTAGAGAGGTAGGCCAAGCGAAAGCGACTTTCAAAGCTTGTTGTGGCATTGGCAAGCTGGTTGGCGGTGAAAATCATGATCGGCTCGTGACACGTAGGCCAGTAAGAAAGCGCAAACAGTGTTAAGGGGCGACTAGGGGTCTTGATCGGCTGTCCAACACGGGGGGCACGACGAACTCCCCGCCAAAGAAAGCGGACTCAACTCTTAGCAATTCAGCAAATTCTACCCTGAACTGCAGCGAACTTGCCTCAACTAATACTCAAGCTGGCTTCGCAGCGGCAAAAAGGAGGGCGGCCTAGGGGGTAGGAGGCGGTCACCCGGGCCAAAAGCCCCCATCGCTATTGCGATAGGCCGATCCGAAAAATGTTTGCTAAGGAGGGTAAGGGGCGGCCCCTTTGGCGAAAACTATTGACCTAGGCGCCTAATTCGCCTCCCAGCCATTGCCCATACTTCTGAAGGCCCTGCTCGAGGTTGTACCCCGGAGCTGGCGGCCGATTAGATAAGCCCTTGACGAGATTTGAACTCGTGACCTCTCCCTTACCAAGGGAGTGCTCTACCACTGAGCTACAAGGGCATGTGGAAAGGTGGGCCGGGTTGGATTTGAACCAACGTAGGCAGAGCCAGCGGATTTACAGTCCGCCCCCATTAACCACTCGGGCACCGACCCGAACCACACCCCAAGAACTTACCAGCCGCTCCTCCCCATGCAGTTGCTCGTGCTCCACGGACCCAACCTCAACCTGCTCGGCAGCCGCGAGCCGGGGCTCTATGGCAGCAGCACCCTGGCCGAGATCGATGGCGCCCTGCAGCAGCAGGCGGCCAGCCTGGGTGTGGCCCTGGCCAGCTTCCAGAGCAACCACGAGGGCGCCCTGGTCGACCGCATCCACCAGGCCCGCGGCCACTGCGACGGCATCCTGATCAACGCCGGCGCCTACACCCACACCTCGATCGCCATCCGCGACGCCCTGCTGGCGGTGCAGATCCCATTTGTGGAGCTGCACTTGAGCAACACCCATGCCCGTGAGCCCTTCCGCAGCCACTCCACCCTGGCCGACAAGGCGATTGGGGTGATTTGCGGCTTTGGGCCCACCAGCTACCGCCTCGCCCTCGATGGCCTGGTTGACAGACTGCGCCAATCCCCAGGCGAATGACTCCCGTGTCCCCCACCCAGGTCGCGCCCGCCTCACCTACGGCCCGGGTGAAGTGGCTGGCGGCCCCCAGCAGCGCCGCCTGGTTGGAGCAGGCCATCGCCCATCCGGATCTGGTCTTGCTGGACCACGCCCTTTGTGAGCGCAAGGCGGCCAGCACCGCCCTGCAGCTGTTGTTTCGCTATCCGGCCGACGAAGGGCTGGCCGCCGTGCTCAGCCCCCTGGCCCGCGAGGAGCTGGAGCATTTCGAACGGGTGCTCGCCTTGATGCAGCAGCGGGGCATTGCCCTGCGGCCCCTGCCGGCGCCGCCCTACGGCTCCAGCCTGGTGGCCCTGGTGCGCCGCCAGGACCCGGAGCGCAAGCTCGATAGCTTCCTGGTGGCCGGCCTGATCGAGGCCCGTAGCCACGAGCGCATGGCCCTGCTGGCGGCCCACAGCCCCGATCCGGTGCTGCGCGAGCTCTATGGCGACCTGCTGGCCAGTGAGGCCCGTCACTTTGGCCTCTACTGGGTGCTCTGTGAGGCCCGCTTTCCGCGGGCCCAGGTGGTGGAGCGGCTGGAGCAGCTGGCGGAGGCCGAAGCGGCGATCCTGGCCCCGCTCCACCCCCAGCCCCGCATGCACAGCTAGGTCGATGGGCCTTGAGGGCTTGTTGGGGGCCGGTGCTTAATCCAGCAGCGGAAACCGATCCGCGATCGGATCGCCCGTGAACTCGGCCACCCAGCCGGCCGGGTTGTCGAAGAAGCGAATCGCCGTGAACTGGGGGGCGCTGCCCATGTCGAACCAGTGCTTGGTGCCGGCGGGCACCCTCAGAAAATCGCCGGTTTCACACAGCACCTGCAGCACCTCCCCCGCCAGGTGGATCACAAACAAGCCCCGGCCCTCGACGAAGAAGCGCACTTCGTCCTCGCTGTGGGTGTGTTCGGCGAGAAACTTCTGGCGCAGGGCAACCCGATCGGGGTGGTCGGGCCCCAGGCGAATCGCATCAACGGTGGGATAGGTGCCACTGGCCTGCACCTGGGCGATCTCATCGGCGTAGGCCGCCAGCACCGCGGCGCTGTCGGCAGTGGCGGGTAGCTCCGGCTTCACTGGCCAGCGCTCGTAGCCCAGGCCCCGCTCGGCCAGGGCCTGGGCAATCACGTTGGGGTCGTCGCTCTCCAGCAGCAGGGTTGCCGGCGCAGCGGCGCTGGCGCTGTCCCGGTAGAGGCTCAGGCGGGTCATGGGCTCGAAGGGGGCGGTGGGCGTTGGGGGGAGCCTAGAAAAGGTCAGCTGGGGCGTTTGTGTGTGGGACTGCATCGGGCCTGAGCCGGCCCCTGGGCCCCAGGGGGCTGCAGCCGCGGCGCCGGGCCTCATCCTGGTGGGCGTGGGTCCGGGCGATCCCGACCTGCTCACGGTGGCGGCCGTGCGGGCGATCCGATCCGCCACGGTGGTGGCCTATCCGGTGGCCCGGCTCGAAGCGGCGGGCATGGCCGCCACGATCGCTGCCCCCTGGATCGGCCCGCAGCAGCGCCGCTTGCCCCTGGTGTTCCCGATGGTGGCGGAGGCCCAGCCGCGCCAGCTGGCCTGGCGGGCGGCGGCCGATGCCCTGGCAGCCGAGGTGGTGGCCGGGGAGACGGTGGTGTTGCTCTGTGAGGGCGATGTGTCCCTGTTCGCCACGGCCTCCTACGGGCTGCTGGCCCTGGAGCAGCGCCATCCCGCCTGCCCCATCACCCTGATCCCCGGGATCACGGCCGTGGCGGCGGCGGCGGCGGCCGGGCGCTGGCCCCTGGCCCTGCAGCAGGAGTCGTTGCTGATTCGCCCCACTCCCGAGGCCGCCGCCACCCTGGAGGCCCTGCTGGACCAGGCTGCGGCCTCTAATCAGGTGTTGGCCCTGCTCAAGCTCGGCCAGCGCTGGCCCTGGGTGAGGCAGGTGTTGGCCGATCGGGGCCTTCTCGATGGCGCCCTGTTCGCCCAGCGGGTGGGCTGGCCCGACCAGCTGGTGGCGCCGGCGGCCGCCGTGGCGCCCGGGGAGCAGCCCTACTTCTCGCTGCTGCTGGTTCGCCAGGGCTGGCCTGGGGTGTTGCCCTAGTCACCTGGGGGCCAGGGGCTTGGCCCGGGTCCAATCCGATCGGCGCCGGATGCTTGCATGGTTTCCACCCCGTAGCTGCCCATGGCGCCGATCGACTGGCTGGCGTTGCTGCACCCAGTGCTGATCATCCTGTTCGTCTACCCGGTGGTGGGGGCGACGATCCGGCTGGGGATCCTGGCGCGGGAGAGGCGGCTCAAGATCAATCCCCTGCCCCCAAGTGTGGGCATTGAGCATGGCGACCACGGCCGCTGGCTCACCGGTGGCGTGGTGCTGGCCGTGCTGATCGCCCTTGATTACAGCTTTATCAACCGCTTTCTCGATCGGGGCACGCCCTTCGCCGGTGGTGCGGCCCGGCTCGGCTTGCTCCTGCTTGTGAGCGCCGGCACCCTGCTGGCCTACGCGGCCCTGTGGTTCGTGAAAAAGGCGTCCCTGCGCGCCAGCTTTTCCCTGCTCACCTGGGCCGGCCTGCTGGGCCTGGGCAGCCAGAAGGAGATTTGGCGCTTGGCCGATAACCCCCTAACAGGCGAGTTCTGGGGCTCCCATTACTGGGCCGGCGTGTTGCTCACGGGCTTGCTGCTCTTCTCGGTGGCGGCCCGGGCCGAGGTGTTGCGCTCGATGCGCATGCGGCGCCTGCATGTCACCGCCAACGTGCTGGTGGCGGTGTTGCTGGCCGTGGTGGCGATCACCGGCACCCGCGATTTGTTGGAAATCCCCCTGAGCTGGCAGGCGCCAGCCCTGCGCGGTTGTGATCCCACCACCCAGCAGTGCGCCCCCACCATCTCCTCCCAGGCCTTCCGCCAGGCCCTGAACAAGGCCGTCAAGGACGCCCTCGGCAAGCGGGGACCCACGGCCCTGGGCGCTCCGCCCGTGGGTGACGGCCTTCGCGCGGGCGCCTAGTCCGCATTGCCCGCCCGCTCCAGCAGCCCTAGGGCTCCGGCCGGGGTGGCCTCGCGCATGAGCTGTTGGCGCAGTTGGGCCGCTCCAGGGAAGCCCTGGCAGGTCCAGCCCATGTGTTTGCGCGCGATCAGCAGGCCGTGGTCGCCCTTGCGTGCCACCAGGGCCTGCAATTGCTCGGCGGCTAGGGCCAGCCGCTCCCGTTTGCCCGGGGTGGGCGGCACCGGCCGGCCGGCCAGGGCCGCATCGATCTGGCCCACCAGCCAGGGGGCACCCATGGTGCCCCGGCCCACCATCACCCCATCGGCGCCGGTCTCGGCCAGGCAGCGCAGGGCGTCGTCTGGGCTGGCCACATCGCCATTGGCAAACAGGGGGATGCTGAGGGCCCGTTTCACCGCTGCGATCGCCTGCCAGTCGGCCTGGCCGCGGAAGCCCTGCTGGCGGGTGCGGCCGTGCAGGGTGAGGGCCTGGGCGCCGGCCGCCTGCAGGGCCAGGGCAAAGCCCACCGGATCGGCCGAATCGCCGCACCAGCCCAGGCGCGTTTTCACCGTGACCGGAATCGACACCGCCTCCGCCACCGCGGCCACCAGGCGCTGGGCCAGGGCCGGATCGCGGATCAGGCCACTGCCGCCGCCCTTGCGGGCGATCTTTTTCACCGGGCAGCCCATGTTGATGTCGATTAGGAAGGCGCCGGCCTGCTCGGCCCGCCGGGCGGCATCGGCCATGGCGGCCGGCCGGTAATCAAACAGCTGCACGCCAATCGGCCCGGATTCGCTGGCCAGGTCCTCCACCTTCTCCAGGCCAAAACCCAGCTCCAGGCTGGTGGCATTCACCATCTCGGTAAACAGCAGGGCCTCGGGGGCCCAGCGCCGCACCAGTTGGCGAAAAATTCGGTCGCTCACCCCCGCCAGGGGGGACTGCAACACCCGGCAGGCCAACTGGCGCGGCGTGCCCCGGCCGGCTAACCCCAGGGGGGTCTGGAACGGGGGGGTGGCGGGAGGGCGACTGATGGCTCCTGGGGCGGCGGAGTTCTGCGGGGATGGGCCAACCGTTGCCGGATGGGGGACCTTGGGACCATTCTCGCCATCGTCAGGGCGCGGCGAGAACCCGCTCCTGTCCCTTCGCCTGCCTGCGCCATCGATTCCGCCGCTGCCCCCCCTCCCTGGTCCCTGTCGCGGCCGTTGTTGCAGGCGGTGCTGGACGATCGCCTCAGCGATCGCTTCGTGTGTGAACTGATCTGGTGGCGCCTGGGCTACCGGCCCGTGGCGGCGCTGGCAGATGCCATCAGCCCAGGCAGCGCCCCCGGGACCTGGCTGGCCACGCCCGCCACACCAGCGGCCTGGGCTGAACGCTTTCCGATCGCTCCTGAGTTGGTGGCGGAACGGCCCGCCAATGTCCAGCTCACCCGCTCGATCCCGGCCCCCTTCAAGCAATTGCTCAAGGAGCAGCTTGGCTTTGGCGGCTACCGCATCGGCGAGCTCTATCCGCGCCGCACCCGCCGGGCGGTGGCCGTGAACTGGTTGCTGGCCCACCTGGCCGGCCAGGGCGAGCCTTTGGCGGAAACCGGCCCCCTGCCGCCCCTGCTGGAGGCGCCCGCGGATCCGGTGGCGGGCCATCCGGGCGACCTGCCCATCAGCTAATTGCTGGGGTTAGGGCCTCTCTGTAGGGTCAATACAGGACAGACGTAGGAATACCTCCCTTGGCCTTACCGGTCGTTGCCATTATTGGACGCCCCAACGTGGGCAAATCCACCCTGGTGAACCGGCTCTGCCGCAGCCGTGAAGCGATCGTGCACGACACGCCCGGCGTGACGCGGGATCGCACCTATCAAGAGGGTTACTGGGCTGATCGCACCTTCCGGGTGGTCGACACCGGCGGCCTGGTGTTTGACGACGACAGCGAGTTTCTGCCGGAGATTCGCGAGCAGGCAAACCTGGCCCTGGCCGAGGCGGCCGTGGCCCTGGTTGTTGTTGATGGTCAGCAGGGTTGCACCGCCGCCGACCAGTCGATTGCCGAGTGGCTGCGCGGCCAGGGGGTGCCCACCATGCTCGCGGTGAATAAGTGCGAGTCGCCCGATGCGGGCCTGGCCATGGCGGCCGAGTTTTGGGGCCTGGGCCTGGGCGAGCCCTTCCCGATTTCGGCGATTCACGGTGCCGGCACCGGCGACCTGCTCGACAAGGTGGTGAGCTATCTGCCCCCCACCGAAGAAGATGAGGGCGAAGAGCCGATTCAGCTGGCGATCATCGGCCGCCCCAACGTGGGCAAATCCAGCCTGCTCAATGCGGTGTGCGGTGAAAATCGGGCGATCGTGAGCCCGATTCGTGGCACCACCCGCGACACGATCGACACCACGATCGAGCGGGAGGGCAAAACCTGGAAGCTGCTCGATACGGCCGGCATCCGCCGCCGCCGTTCGGTGAGCTATGGCCCCGAATACTTCGGCATCAGCCGCAGCTTCAAGGCGATCGAGCGCTCCGATGTCTGCGTACTGGTGATTGACGCCCTCGATGGCGTCACCGAGCAGGACCAGCGCCTGGCTGGCCGCATCGAAGAGGACGGCCGAGCCTGCGTGGTGGTGGTGAATAAGTGGGACGCCATTGAAAAAGACAGCCACACCATGCCGGCGATGGAGAAGGAGCTCCGCGCCAAGCTCTATTTCCTCGACTGGGCGCCGATGCTGTTCACCTCTGCCCTCAGCGGCCAGCGGGTGCAGGCGATCTTCCCCCTGGCCCTGCTGGCGGTGGAGCAGCACCGCCGCCGCGTCACCACCTCCGTGGTGAACGAGGTGCTCACCGAGGCGCTCAGCTGGCGCACGCCGCCCACCAGCCGCGGTGGCCGTCAGGGCCGCCTCTACTACGGCACCCAGGTGGCGGTGCGGCCCCCCAGCTTCACGTTGTTTGTCAATGAGCCGAGGCTTTTCGGTGAAACCTATCGCCGCTATGTGGAGCGTCAGATTCGCGAGGGCCTGGGCTTTGAGGGCACGCCGATCAAGCTTTTCTGGCGGGGCAAGCAGCAGCGCGATGCCGAGAAGGAGCTGGCCCGCAGCCAGACTCGTGGGCGCTAGGGCCTGCGCTTAGGTGGATTTTTTACGCCAGATCCCCATCGGCCAATTTGCCGCCCCGGATCCGGCGGAGGCGGCCACGGGCGGCAGCTGGTTGCGCCGGCTTGATCCGCGCCTGAAGCTGGCCTGGAGCCTGATTTTTCTAGTAACGCCGATCCTGGCAGGACCGCTGTGGCGTCTCAGCCTGGTGGGCTTGTTGCTGCTGATCACCGCCGCTAGCGGGCTCAGCTGGCGGCTATGGCGCCGCAGCGTGCCGCTGCTACTGGCCCTGGCCCTGCTGGTGGGTTCCCTAGCGGCCCTGCTGACGGCGGGCACGGCGGCACCCGCAGCCCTGCAGCGGCCGCCGGCGGAGTTGCGGCTCTATCCCGGTCCCCCTGGCAGCCCGCCGCCAGAGCGCTCGGGCACCCCCTGGGTGCTGCTGCGCGCTGGCCCCCTGGTGGTGACCCGCCGTTCAGCTGAGCTGGGCCTCAACGGCGCCACGCTGCTATTCACCCTGGTGCACAGCGCCAACCTGCTGCTGCTCAGCACCTCCCCCGAACAGTTGGTGTGGGCGATCAGCTGGCTGCTGGCGCCCTTGGCCCGGCTGGGCCTGCCGGTGGAGCGGCTTGGCTTCACCCTGCTGCTTTCCCTGCGCTTCCTGCCCCTGGTGCAGGAGGAGTTGCAAAACCTGTTGCGATCTATTGCAACCCGGGCGGTGAATCTCAAGCGCCTGGGCTGGAAGGGGGGCTTGGCTTTGGTGCTGGCCCTAGGAGAGCGGCTGCTGGCCAACGTGTTGCTGCGAGCCGAGCAGGGAGCTGAAGCGCTGCTGGCCCGCGGCGGGGTCTGGCTGCCGCCCGACCAGCTGCTGCGACCAGCAGTTGCGGGGCGGGGCCTGGGCCTGCTCAACGCCACGGCGACGGGCTTGCTGCTGCTGATGCTTCTGCTGCGTTGGAAAGTCGGTGACCTTTAATGGCCAGGTTCGACCGCATCGGTGAGCAGCGCATTGACGAGCAGCGCATTTGTGAGTCCGGAGCGCTACCTAAACCATCCCACCTTCGGGATGCTCTATCGGGTGGCGGCGGTTTCCGAAGGCCGGGATCTGTTCGCCACCCTCTATGCCCAGCGCATTTTTTTCATCGTCACCCTGCAGCCCCGCGGCGCCACCTTTGAGGTAGTGCCGCTGATGGATGCTCGCCACTTGGCTGAGCAAAATCTGGTGCGCTCCCGCCGCGACGGTCCCGAGGCCCACGCCCATTGGCGTCAGTTGTTTGACCAGACCTTCATCTGAATCCTTGGCCGGGCGACTGGCCGCCCTCCAGGCCGAGCTGCCGCCAGGCTGCCGCCTGCTGGCGGTGAGCAAGGGTCAGCCCGCTGATCGGATCCGCGAAGCGGTGGCCGCCGGCCAGCGCAGCTTTGGTGAAAGTCGCCTGCAGGAGGCGGTGCTCAAGCAGGCCGAGCTGGCCGATCTGGCGCCCCTCGACTGGCATTTCATCGGCCGGCTGCAGGCCAATAAGGCCCGGGGTGTGGTGCGCCACTTCGGCACGATCCACTCCCTCGACAGCCTTGAGCTGGCTAGACGCCTGGCCCGCATCGCCGCCGAGGAGCAGCGCCAGCCAGCGGTGTTTTTTCAGGTGAAATTTCGCCCCGATCCCGCCAAGACCGGCTTTGACCCCGCTGAGCTCTGCCAACACTGGCCAGAGTTGGGTGGCCTGGCGCCCCTGCGGCCCCTGGGCCTGATGACCCTGGCCCCCCTGGGGCTGGACGAGGCCGAGAGGCGGGCCGTGTTTGGCGAGTGCGACGCCCTGGCGACCCAGCTGGGCCTGCCGGAGCGCTCGATGGGCATGAGTGGCGATTGGCCCGAGGCTGCTGAGGCTGGCAGCACCTGGGTGCGCATTGGTAGCGGCCTGTTTGGGCCGCGCCAAATTCAATAATTTCCCCAGAAGGTGCCAATCTCCGCTTGAAAGCCTTGCCGCGATTGGTGTGGGACGCTATTCAGGTAGAAAGCAACTTGTGAGGTTCAGTTCGTGTCGTTGTTTTCCCGCCTGCGTGCCGTTGTCTCAGGAGACGACTATCTCGATGGCGACTACGACGATGAGCTCGATTACGACGGCGGCGAGCAGCCTGAGCCGAGCTACACCAGTCGCTCAAGCGCCCTAGCCCTGAGCTCCGATTTCGGCGCTGACGATCCTTTTGCCGGCACCAATGTGATCGGCATGCCCGGCCTATCCACGGACGTTGCCGAGGTGACCTTGATGGAGCCGCGCAGCTTCGATGAAATGCCCCGCGCCATTCAGGCCCTGCGCGAGCGCAAGACCGTGATCATCAATCTCACGATGATGGAGCCGGATCAGGCCCAGCGCTCCGTGGATTTTGTGGCAGGCGGCACCTTCGCTATCGACGGCCACCAGGAGCGGGTGGGTGAAAGCATTTTTCTGTTTGCGCCTAGCTGCGTCACGGTGACCACCGCCGCCAGCGACGAGGCCTCTTCGCCCACGATCGTGAGCCGGGAGATCAGCGAGCCCCAGCAGGACGCGGCCCCCAGCCCGGCCTGGGGCCGCCAGGACGCCGCCATTTAGGCCGGCTGTGACGCCAACCTTCGGCGTAGTGGGCCTGGGCCGTATGGCCCAGGCTTTGCTGTTTCCCCTGCTGGAAGCAGGCCTGGTGCAGCGCGAGGGTGTGCGGGCCGTTGTTGCCAGCGAAGCCTCCGCCACCTGCCTGGCCCAAACCCACGGTTTGGCCGTGGCTACTGATGCAGCTGCAGCCTGGTCTGCGCCGGTGGTTTTGCTGGCGGTTAAGCCCCAGCAGCTCGAGGCCGTGGCACCGGCGGCGGCTGGAGGTTCGGGTGGGCTGCTGATCTCCGTGCTCGCCGGTGTCACCCTGGCGCGGCTGCAGCGTTTGTTTCCTGGCTGGCAGTGCGTGCGCGCCGTACCCAATACCCCGGCCCTGGTGCGGGCGGGGCTCACGGGCCTGGCCTTTGGCGTCGACGTGCCCTCAGACCAACGCCGCTGGGTGCAGCAGCTCTTCGCCCAGGTGGGCGAGGTGCACGAGCTGCCTGAAGCCCAGCTCGATGCCTTTCTGGCCCTCACCTCATCTGGGCCCGCCTTTGTGGCGGTGGTAGCTGAAGCCTTGGCCGATGGCGCCGTGGCGGCCGGCTTGCCGCGGTTGCTAGCCCAGCGGCTGGCCCACCGCACCCTGGCTGGCAGCGCCGCCCTGCTGGAGGAGCGCGATCTCCATCCCGGCCAGCTCAAGGACATGGTGAGCTCCCCGGCTGGTACCACCATCGCCGGCCTGCGTCAGCTGGAAAAAGCTGGCCTGCGCTCGGCCTTGATCGAGGCCGTGCTGGCTGCTGCCCAGCGCAGCCGCGAGCTGGCCTGAACGGGAGTTTGGGGTCTTGATCAGTCCTTTTCTCAATCAGACCTTGTCTCGATCAGACCTTGGGGGCCCCCAGGCGGGGTTCGGTGCCGGCTAGCAGCCGTTTGATGTTGCTGCGGTGGCGCCACAGCACCAGCACGGTGGTGAGCAGGGCCAGGCCCAGGTATGGCCAGCGCAGCCCCAGCCCCTGGTCAGCAAACCAGCCCAGCATCAGCAGCGGCAGGGCCAGCGCCGCCACGACGCTGGATAGGGACACGATGCGGCTGATGCTGAGCACGGCCAAGAAGATGCCGAAGCAGGCCAGCCCCACCGGCCAGGTGAGCCCGAGCAGCATGCCCAGGCCGGTGGCCACCGCCTTGCCACCCTTCCAACCCAGCCACACCGGCCAAATGTGGCCAGCCAGCGCCGCCAGGCCAGCCAGCACTACGCCAACGCCAAAGGGGTCGAGCAGCGCCTTGGCCAGCAGCACGGCGGCGGCTCCTTTGAGCACATCCACCAGGAACACCGCTAGGGCCGGCCCCTTGCCGACCACCCGCAGCACGTTGGTGGCACCGGTGGAGCCGGAACCTTCGCGGCGGATGTCGAGGCCAGCCAGCCAGCGCCCTGCCAGGTAACCGCTGGGGATTGAGCCGAGCAGGTAGCCGGCGATCAGCATGGCAAGGGTGAGCAGGGTCACGGCTGTTGGCAGGGTTACGGCTGCAGGCAGGGTCACGGTGGTTGGGGTTAATAGGTTTCGTCGGCCATAAGTTCGCCGGGGCCGGCCGCGAAAACCAGCCAGAGCGGAAACTGCAGGATCGGGATCTCGAGCACCGGCTCGCCCGCATCCACCACGATGAAGGGCAGCTCGCCCCGCTCTTCGAGGCGGTCGGCCCGCTCCACCAGGGCATCGGCCCGCTCAAACAGCACGATGCCGCTGCTGGGTCCGAAATCCTCGCGGGAAAGGCCCAGGCAGTCCTGCAGGCCGCGGCGCCACTCCCCCAGGCGCTCTGGTTGGCTGGCCAGCACCAGGGTTTGGAAGCGTTCGCCATAGAGCTCGCCGAGGATGGCGATGGCGGCGGCGGCCACCAGGGCATTGCGGCTGCGGCTGCCGCAGCTGGGCTGGGCGCCCCGGCCGCCCTGGCCCAGGAACCAGTCGTCGAGCAGGGCGGCTCCGCTGGCATCCAGGGTGCGGCGCAGCTGCCAGGGATCGGCGTAGAAGTCGGGCTGGCCGCCAAAGCCGGCCAGACGCTCGCGAATCAGGACTTCGTCAGGGCCGAACAGCCCGGCGGCCACTGGGGTGCTGGGTTCAGGGGCGGCGGCGACGCTGGCCTGATCGAGGGGGGAGGGCTGCACCAGCACCTGCTGGGGCACCAGCTCCACCTGCTCGGCGGCCACGGCGAGATCCTGCAGGGCTCCCACCAAGTAGTCCTGGAAGCCCTTGAGCCGCCTGGCCACCCCATCGGCCTGGCCAGCAAAGCTCGCTTCGATCTCCTTTTGGATCAGGCCGCGGTGAGCTTCCAGCTGGCGGATCTCCTCAAGCAGGGCTGTGCGCTGCTGCTGCAGCTCCGTAAGGGCCAGCTCCTGCCAGGGGGCTGGTGAAGGGATCTCAGGGCTGTCAGGGGTAGGGGAAGCCTGGCTGGGGTCGTCAGACATCGCTTGGGGAATCGGGAGGTGCTGCGGGGGGGAGCTGGCTCAGGTGCTGCTCCAGCTGCTGGCGCAGGCTGGTTGCATCAAAGAGCACTGGCAGGAAGTGGATGCTGGCCTGTTCACGGAAATAAAACAGCACCGGCAGCCCCGGCCAAAAAATTGTCCAGCTCAGCCACTCTTGGTATGGGAAGCGGCGCAGCAGGGTCTGCTGACGCCACACCAGCAGGGCATCGCCGCCAAATTCCAGCCGCAGCAGGCGGGTTTGCAGCAGCAGAAACAAACCGAACACTGCCACGACCAGGCTGAGCCAGATGGCCCCAGCCCACAGTGGCGTTAGGGCCAGGGCTGCCAGTCCCAGGCCAATCACGCCAAGGGATACGCCGTAGGAGGGGTCGAGCACCACGCCGCTAGTGCCGGGAGCAGGGGAGGTCATCAGGTGAACAGCAGCGAGGTGAGCAGGGCGTCCATCAGGGCGACTGTGACCAGGATCATGACCACGGCACCGGTGGTGCTGGTGCCCACCTCCTTGGGACCACCCCGGGTGGTGAGTCCCCAGCCGCAGGCGATCACGGCGATCTGCAGCCCGAATACCAGAGCTTTGAGCAGCATCGAGGGCAGGTCGTCGGGCTCCATCCAGGTGCGCACCGAGTTCCAGAACACCGCCGGGGGGATGTTGTAGAGCAGCGTGCTGCTCACCTGGCCCGACCAGATCCCCACCCAGAAGAACAGCAGGCATTGCACCGGCGCCATGATCACCATGGCTATTACCCGGGGCACCACCAAGTACTCCACGGGGTCGGTGCGCAGCATCGTGATCGCGTCGATCTGCTCGGTCACCTTCATGGTGCCGATCTGGGCCGCATAGGCGGTGGCCACTTTGCCGGTGAGCAGGGTGGCGGTGAGCAGGGGCGCGATCTCCCGTGACAGCCCCAGGGCCAATAGACCGCCCACCGTGGCGCTGGCGCCCTGTTTGGAGAGTTCCGCTGCTACCTGGATGTTGAACACGGTGCCCGCAGCCAAGGCCGTGATCAGCACGATCAGGAAGCTGCCGGGGCCGGCTTCCATCAGCTCTTGCATCAGATCGTTGAAGCCGATGCGCCCCTTGGCGATGGCGCTCACCGCCTGGCCGCCAACCAGCAGGCTGGCTCCCAGGCGCCGCAGCCAGCGCGGTGTTGTCAGCCAGGCGGGGCGCTTCATGGCTGGCGGTGCAGGCCTTTCTCCGGCCAGCGTCGCATCACCAGCAGGCCAGCGGCGATCAGCACGGCCGGAATCAAGCCCATGCATAGGCGGATGGTGGTGAGGGCAGTAGTTGGCTGGGCGAGTCCCTGGGCGGCCTGGTAGCCGCTGAGGCTCAGCCCATTACCAAGGGCAAACACGGCCACACCGATGCCCAGTTTCTGGGTGATCACCATCCAGGCGGTGTAGAGCCCGGCCGGTTTGTCGGGGTCGGCATCGATTGCATCGGGCAATAGGGCCCAGGGGATCAGGTAGGCGGTGGAGGCCCCCAGGCCCGTAACCATGATCGTGAGCACCAGTAGGCCCAGGGAGATGCCATTGCTGAAGCTGCCCAGGGGTGCAGTGCTGCCATCGAGGGGCACCAGGAGGCTGGCTCCCAGGCAGCCGGCAATCCACAGCCCCGTGCCCCAGCGCAGGGCGCAGACGCGGCCGTGGCGCCCTGCCACCCGGCTCCACAGCTGCAGCCCCGCCAGGGCACTGAGCTGGAAGGGAATCAGGATCCAGGTGCTCCAGCTCTCCGGCAGCTGCATCACCACGGCCAGGAAAATCAGCGACACCGGCTGCATCAGCTGCAGGGCACACCAGAGCAGCAGGTAAAGCCCCAGCACCTTGAGAAAGCGAGGGTTGGCGGCGATGCGCTGCAGTTGGCGCCGGATC
>Ga0209107_10000885_pt1 | contig 17065 bp, 15 predicted proteins | sample LakErihyJuly2011_2_FD_187460 | JGI IMG/M metagenome (GOLD analysis project Ga0209107, IMG submission 187460) | Freshwater microbial communities from dead zone in Lake Erie, Canada - CCB hypolimnion July 2011 (SPAdes) (version 2) | ecosystem: Environmental > Aquatic > Freshwater > Lentic >... | reverse complement strand
ACCACGCGCGCCGGCATGCTGACCAACCCGCTGCGCGACCGCTTCGGCATCGTGGCGCGGCTGGAGTTCTACACGCCCGAGGAGTTGCAGCGCATCGTGACGCGCTCGGCGGGCCTGCTGGGCGCCCCGATCGATGCGGTGGGTGCGATGGAGGTGGCGCGGCGCTCGCGCGGCACGCCCCGCATCGCCAACCGCTTGCTGCGGCGGGTGCGCGACTATGCCGAGGTCAAGGGCGACGGCCGCATCGACAAGGGCATGGCCGACAAGGCGCTGGCAATGCTGGACGTGGACCCGATCGGTTTCGACGTGATGGACCGCAAGCTGCTGGAGGCCATCATCCACCGCTTCGATGGCGGGCCGGTGGGCCTGGACAACGTGGCAGCGGCCATCGGCGAGGAGCGCGAGACCATCGAGGATGTGATCGAGCCCTACCTGATCCAGCAGGGCTTCCTGCAGCGCACGCCGCGTGGGCGCATTGCCACGGCGGCGGCGTTCAGGCACCTGGGGCTGGCCGCGCCTCAGGATGGGGATGTGCCGGGCGACGCTTGATGGGCGAGCGCCTGGTTGGGCCTGGTCGGGCCTGATCTGCGGATCAGCGTCGGCGCAGCAGGTGCACGTACTCGGGCTGGCCGTTGACTTCGTTGGCTTGCTGTTCGACCAGGTCGTTGCCGGTCTGACGGGCGAAGGCCTGGAAGTCGCGCACGGAGCCAGGATCGGTGGCCAGCACTTTGAGCACTTCGCCGCTGTGCATGTCCGACAGGGCCTTCTTGGCCTTGAGGATGGGCAGCGGGCAGGTGAGGCCGCGGGCGTCGAGTTCCTTGTGGATGTCCATGGGTGCCATCATGCAGGAAAGACGCCGGTCGAGAGGTAGCGGTCGCCACGGTCGCAGACGATGAAGACGATGGTGGCGTTGCTCAGCGTTTGCGCGAGTTGCAGCGCGGCCCAGCAGGCGCCCGCCGCGGAGATGCCGCAGAACAGGCCTTCTTCGCGGGCCAGGCGGCGGGCCATGTCTTCGGCATCGGCCTGGCTGACGTAAATGAGTTCATCGACGCGGCTGGGCTCGTAGATCTTGGGCAGGTAAGCCTCGGGCCATTTGCGGATGCCGGGGATGCGCGAGCCTTCCTGCGGCTGTGCACCCACGATGCGCACCTCGGGGTTCTGTTCTTTCAGGAACTTCGAGACACCGGTGATGGTGCCGGTCGTGCCCATGGCGCTCACGAAGTGCGTGACGCGGCCGTGGGTGTCGGCCCAGATTTCGGGGCCGGTGGTGTCGTAGTGCACCGAGGGGTTGTCGGGGTTGGCGAACTGGTCGAGCACCACGCCCTTGCCTTCGCGGACCATCTGGTCGGCGAGGTCGCGGGCGTATTCCATGCCGCCGCTCTTGGGCGTGAGGATGAGCTCGGCGCCGAAGGCCTTCATGGTCTGGGCGCGCTCGATGGAGAGGTCCTCCGGCATGATCAGCACCATGCGGTAGCCACGGATGGCTGCGGCCATGGCCAGCGCGATGCCGGTGTTGCCCGAGGTGGCTTCGATGAGGGTGTCGCCCGGCTTGATGTCACCGCGCTCTTCGGCACGGCGGATCATGTTGATGGCGGGGCGGTCTTTCACCGAGCCGGCCGGGTTGTTGCCTTCGAGCTTGGCGAGGATGACGTTGCCGCGGGCGTCGCAGTCGGCTCCGGGCACGCGTTGCAGGCGGACCAACGGGGTTTTGCCGATGGCGTCTTCAAGGGTGGGGTAGCTCATGCGCGATCCATGCCACTCTGGGCCACTCAAGACCCATCGGAGAGACTGAGAGACCATCGCGCCAGACAGGCGGCGGATGGTGTTGCCAGTGTGGTGCCCCAGGACGGACTCAGGGCGCTTTGTAAATCAACAGCTTACATCGATCTTGCGGGATTTCCGCGGGATTCGCTTCGGCCAACTGCGTGCATCGTACCCCAAACACAAAAAGGCCCCGCCCCACCCGGTGAGGGGTGAGACGGGGCAACGCTCTGGCAAGCGAGGAGATCACGGTGAGCGCCAGCACTCCCGCAGGAGGTGCCGAGCCTGGATCAGCGTGCGTCCGGTGTCGGCTGCGGACTCGGCGAAGGTGGCGAGGTCGGCAAGGCCCTGGCCATCGAGGACGACAAAATCGCCTGCAGCCACGCCGGGTAGTCGGGCACCGGGCTGTCCATCACCGCGGATGGCAGGGGCGGCAGCTCCACCGCCTGGCGCGGCGCCTGCACAGTGCAGGGGTCGGGCGATGTTGCGCAGCCGCTCATCCAGAGCAGCAACACGGCCAGGGCCAGCCTGGCGGGCTTCGGAAAGCGCATCTTGTGCCTCCATCACGGTTTTGGTCAGGTCACGCACGCGGGCCTGCGCGCGCTCGGTTTCGACGGCAATGGCGTTGGCGCTGGCCAGCTGCACGGTGAGCAGCTGAGTGCGGGCCAGTGCAGCATCGGCCTGCGCACCGGCCATGCCAGCATCCAGGCGCAGCACCAGGGCGGCCAGCACGGCCACCACCACAGCCCAGCACCAGCCGGGCACGACATCAAACAGGGCAAGCAGCTTGGTCATGTCACTCACCCATCACGCGGGCAATCGCACTGGCCACCAGCCACTTACGCTCCTGGTACGTGGCCAGGTCAACCGGGTTGCTCAAGAAAAAGCACTCCACCACCATGCCGCCCGCGCGCACGAACCCCAGGCGCCCGCGGGCCGTGGCAGTCTGGTCAATCCAGCCAGCGTCACCGCGCACCCGCAAGCCCAGCGCCTTGGCGATGGCTTGGGCCAGGCGCTGTGCCCGGGCCTTGTCCGATGGCATGGCCACCACCTCCACGCCCGTGGCGGCAGGGATGGTCGATGCATTGGTGTGGAGATCCACTGCCCAGGCAGACCCAGGGACCAGCGTGAGCGCATGCACCAGGGGCAGGTTTTGCCAGCGCGCGCCATCGGTCTTGACCGTGTGGCCGTCTGCCCGCAGCTTCAGCGCAACCAGGTCGCGCAACTCGGTCATGAGGTCGCGCTCGCACACCCGGCCGGCGACTGCGCCAGGGTCACTGCCGCCATGGCCTGCGGTGATGGTGAGCGTCTTCACGGCTTTGAGTCGATGGAGTCGGCCAGGCTGTCAGCCTTCTTCTGCGCCATCCGCATGAACGCGGCCACCAGCCAGAACCCCGGCAGCGCAGCCAGCAGCACGAAGGGCGCCACTGCGCTGATGAGGCCCAAGTAGAACGCCTCTTCGTGGCCCTGATACACCCGCACCCAGAAAGCCAGCCACTCAGGGTCGTGCTTGAGGTAACGGTAGGCCGCGTAGGTGCCCAAGGTGCAGGACGACAGCAGCCCGCACAAGAGCCGGGTTGAGATGTCATCCATCTCCCTGCCCTTCGTCGGTGGAACCACCTTGAACCCAATCACCGCCCCCAACATGGACGCCAGGAGCAAGAACAGCCCTCCCAGCGCGCCCGTCTTGATGCTCAAAGCCACACCGGCTCCGGTTTCTGCTGCCATGGTCGTATCTTTCATGTTGCTCACCAGGGTTGATGAAGGGTTGTCAGGGCACCAAGGCCCGAATCTCGGCTGTGTACGGAGCCCACACAGCGATCAGGCTCGGGTCCTTGTACGGGTCAAGGGTGAAGGGCGTGAGCGCCTCATTGACGCCCGCCAGCGTGGGGTTGCTGGCCACGGCTGCCACAGCACGCTTGGCACCCACCAAGCCACATGCGGCTTTGGTGCAGGCAACGATGACGGGCAGATCTGCACCCGCGCAGTACCAGGCGATGAAGTCACCCTTGGTGCCCGACTTGGCCAGCGCCGCAGAGCCCGTGCCCACCGGCTTGGGCAAGCACGCCACCCGCTCAGGCACGCGGCACGCCTTGATGACGCCGGGTGCAGGGTCACTGAAGGTGGCATTGCCGCACACCACCGAGCCAGGCCCCACCGTCTTGGTGATGCGCTTGGCATCGGTGCCGTACTCGATGGCCGTGGCCGCGGTGAGCTGCATGACCGCGCCTTCGGCCCAACGCTGGGCACTGGCCAGCGCGGGCATGAGAGCTGCGAAGACGCAGGCGATCAGGGTGAGGTGCTTTGCCATGGCCATCACTGCCCACACACCGCAGGCACCACCACACACGTGAGCGTGGGCGAGCCGCCGCCAGTGGGTGGAGACACAGGCATCGTCGGGCCGGTGGAGGTGCCAGGGCGCAGGGCTGCGTGTGCGGAGCCTGCGAGCAGGGCCAGGGTGAGGATGAGGGTGTGGGTCATGGTTGATCCAGTCAGCTGGTCTTGATGTCGCGCGCCTTGATGAGCAGCGCATCCACGTCGGACTTGGCCTTGCCAATGCCTTCAGCCACAGCCAGCAGCAGCGGGTTGCTTGCCTCGATGACCGTAGCGCGGCGCCAGGCGGTCTGCACAGCGGGCGGGGTCGTGGCGATGTAGGCGTTGACCTCGTCCAGCAGTCCTTCGGCGATCAAGGCCAGTTCGAAGTTGATGGCTGGAACGCTGGTGGGCGGGAGGGCGCGGCGTGCTGCAACCAGGGCAGCAGTTCGTTCTGCAAAACTCGTCATATGTATTCCTTTACTTGTCAGGTGAAATCCGTGAATGCCGACAAATCGGCAATTTGCACTGCGTAGGTTCCCTGGGGCACGTTCGCAAGCTCGTTCATTGCGATATTTATCTCTGGGATGAAGCTACCCCAATCGGGTCCAGAGCCGCCACCCCCTCCGTGCCACGATGTCAATAGCACGCACGTTGGTTTGGTCTGCCCGGGCTCAATAACTGGCAGGAACAACTCATTTCCACTATCCCCCGGCACCACCCCACTTGACCATTCCGACAAATTTCCGGGCAGTAATTCAAAATTACCGACGATAATAGATAAACGATTCTCTCCGGCGAGAGTGGCAGAATTCACAACCCCGTGAACATTTAACCTGCGCCCGCCGGATAGCCCAAGGTCTGGGCGCCCCACAAGACCCGTCTTCAGTGCTGGGCACAAATAATACCGCAGTGGGGGTGGATACCCAAAGTCTCTGTAATAAAGGTTGGGACATTTAGCCCTGAGTATGGATTGGGGAACAAGTTTTCCAAAATCGCACCCGGTGACATCATCCTCAAAATATATCAGCGTAAGGTCAGCCCCCAGCGGCTTGAATGCTTTAACTCTAGTTGTCTGAAGACTGCCGTCCCGTCGCCTGAATGTGCTATTAACTGTGGGGTAGTTAGCTGGGGCGTAGGTTTCCCAAATGTCCGTGATCCCACCTGTTACGTTGTAATGCGATGCAGCAAGGGCATGCCTTGGTCCAATCAAGGCACACGGACCGTGAGTGGCTCCGTCGCCAAACCGTAATTCCTGCCATGACATATCAATTTCAGGGGCGATGCGGTTCGGGTTCAGCTCCCCCGTGGCGTGGCTGACATAGACCTTGGTCGTTGCATCGGTCATCGCCTTACCTGCGATGTAGCTGTTTATCAGGTCATAGGTGTGTGCTGCCAGGGAGCCTGGTTTGTAACCTTTCACGTAGCCGGCAACACCCACCAAAACTTCGCACTGCAGGTGAATGGTTCGGATACCCCCAGGAGATTGGACCAGCACCGTGGCTTGTCCATTCCCGGTGGACAAAAGTTCGGCGCCCGAAAGCACACCAATCCCAGGTGATGTGTTGCTGATCTGCCCCTCCCAACCGAGTGTCCCAGGGGCCACGTCGATGATGTGCCGACTAGATCCGGGGCCATTCTGGGCGAGAAGGCCATCGGCTACATACAGGGGCTCACCTGTATAGACAACGTCAGACGCAATGGAGACACTGATGTCCTCGTTTTGCGTCAACCCTCGAAATATCGGGGCCGATGCGTCGAATTGCGCGAGCATCAGAACACCAAATTCGAGCTGATCGCGTAGGTTGTGATGTCGTTTTGCACCATCCAGCCCACAAGCATCGCCGAGCTAGTTTCTGTGGACATCATGATATCCACTGACGTGACAGTGCCCTGGATCTGACCACCAACACCGTCCAGCGCCACGGGTGCGCGCACAGATGGGATCGCACTAGTCAGGCCGTTTGTGAGGCCGTTCACAGCGACACCACCAAAACGTCCCAGGTCGGCATCGGGCACCAGTTTTGCAGAGTAGATGATGCGGTAAAGCGCGGTGGGTTGCGAAGGGGTCAGCAGGTTGACTGGCTGACCAACCCATGCAGGAGGCAATCCCAAGAATGTTGACTCGTCAGTGCCACGAGGTACAACGCCGATATAAATGACCCTAGCGCCGGACGGGACAGCCGCGTCAAAACCACCACTTGAGGCGTTATACGTCAGGGCAGACGCATTGATATACCAGACCGTGCCGTTGGCAATCCACTCTCCGCTGACGCCCGGTGTACCGCTGTGGATCACAACACCAGGGGCATTGCTGGGGTGCGACATCTCGCCAGTGTTGCCGTCGGTGGCGAGCAATGCCGACAGTGTGTTTGTGCGGGGCACGACTTGGAGCAACGCACCATTGCCGCTGCGCTTGGGGGCGAGCACCTCTTGACCATCCACCGTGGCCTTGCCAGCCTGGAGAACGGCGTCGTAGGTGAAGGTGGTGCCACCACCACCCCCACTGCCCACAGCCTGGCCGGTCGAGTCCAGCAGACGGATGAAAGCACCATCACGCGAGATGACCCTGTAGAACGCAGAAGGGTCCAGCCTTCCATTCAGCTCCGACAACTCCTGTTCGGTGATGTCGATGACAGATGCTGGATTACGACGCATGTTGGCCCCACGTAGTTGAACTGACTAAGCGAGGTCAGTTTCACAACAGGCCAGCTGAGTGCAATGTCAGTGGCCGCGGTTGAATGCGCCCATCAGTAGAGGCCGTACTTGAGCGCATCACCAACGATGCTTTGCAGCAGGATCTGATGGCCGGCCTCATTAGGGTGAGCGCCATCAATACGGAGATCCGCACGGAGATTGCCGGTGGCGTCACAGAGCAACTTCTGCGTTCGGAAAACAGTGACCCCGCGCGCCTCTGCGGCATCCAAGAACGGACCAAGGACGGCGTTGACCGCTGCGGGCTGGTAGCCTGAGCCAACACTGTTGACAGGTTCAATCAGGATCGGTTGCGTACCCACGATTTCGCAAGCCCTCATGATCTGCACAGTCAGATCAAGGCTTTCATGAATGTTGTAAGGAGAAGCGGTTGGCGCTCCAGTTTCATTGATGCTCCAAGGCAGGAGCCAAGCATGGGTGAAGCGATTCACCAGAATCTCGCGCAATGCCATGCGCAAAAACAAGGTTGAGCGACGGCCGGCTCGCGCACCGTTGCACAGTGACGATGGGATGCCGCGAGCGATCTGCCAATTGCGCACTTTGCGCACGAAACCCCCGATGTCGCCAGGAGTTGCCACCCACCAGGGAGGTGATGAAGTCGGCGTACACATCCCCCGGCACCCACGTTGCACCCACCTGAGCCGTGACGTTTTCTGCCGTCCAAGCCTCGGGCTGCACAGCCTCCAAGGCCTTCACGTTCACGTCAAAGCGCGGGTCGCGCGCTGCGGCGTCACGTGCTGCGTTGAGTTTGCGTCGGACCATGCCGGACAGGTAGGCGTCTGCCGTCTCCCAGGTCTGGGCCTCGGGGTCGGAGAACACCAGGGGCTTGTCACCCGACTGGAGCTCCGCCACAGCGGCCTCGGGCGTGACACCGCGCAACGAAGCAATGCGCTCCATGTCGACGCGGCCGCGCTCGGCGAGCGTGATGGCCAGGGCGTCTGCGGCGGTGCTGGCCTTGGTCGGCGGTTCGTACTTGGGGACCACGCGCTCACGCAGGATCGGGGCGGGGGTGGCCTTCTCGCTCTGCACCTCCAGGCCCGACCGTGCCGATTGCGCCTTGCTGCGCTCGGGTTGGTAGCCCACCTCCAGCGCCGTCACCAGACCGCCATCCGGCATGGTCATGGCCAAAGCCATGTTGGTGCTGCGATTGACAGGGCCATGCTTGGCGACGAACGCCTCATAGGCGGATGACAGTTTCTTGCGGTTGCCTTCCATGGCGGCCGGCTTCGCATCCTCGGTTTCGAGCACCAGCTGCTTTTTCAGCAGGTCGCGCAACTCCACCAGGCCCTTCAACCGTTCGTGCCCGGTCTTGCCCAGGCGCATGCTGGCCGGGACTTCCGCCTCGTTGGCGTAGGTCGTGCGCTTGTACACGTTGCGCCGGGTGGCCTTGCCGTCCTTGTCGGTGGCCTTGACGGGCTTGCCGTCTTCGCCCATCTCGACTTCCAGCTTGTACCAGCGGCCCTGATCGTCCAGCGAAAGCTGCTCAGACCATGGGCTGTCTTCCGTGATCTGCTGGCGAGACATGATGTAGCCGCCGTCTGGCGCCTCGCGCTCAATGACACGGGCCAGGGCACCACCCTCGTCAAACTTCATGTGGCCAACTTCCTCATTGGCCACGGCGATGCGCAGCGCATCGGCCAAAAGGCTGAAGCGCTCTTCGGTCGCCGCAATGACCTCGTCCGGGATGTTGCTCACGTTGGCGGGCAAGCGATCCACCGCCACGCGCAGCATGTCACCCAGCTTCTTGGGGTCATCCAGGCGCACCGTGATGTCGGCGCCGTGCTGCATGGAGCCGGAACGCTCCAACACGCCCATGACCTGCGCAGGATTCTGTGCAAAGTAGCGGTTGACGGTCATGGCCTCGCCACCCAATGGGTCGCTCACCTTGTCGACGTCAATCCAGGCGGGCGCCTGATCGGCCAGCGCGCGGTCTTTGTCCTTGGCGCCTGAAGGCTTGAGGTAGTTGTCAATGACCTGTTCACGGGCAGCCTGCTCGGCAGGCGTCAGCTTGCGCAGGATGATGATGTCGGTCACCACCTCTGTGCGGGCGTTCTCCTTGAAAGCCGTGTCAGGCAGTCGGATGGCCGCCACCAGATCAGCCTGGCGGGCCAGCGCCACGCGGGTGGACTTGTCCTGTGCATCCATCAGGAAGCGGGACACCACCTTGATCTGCAGGCCACCAGGCCGCACGGCATCCATGCCGGCGCGGAAGAACTGGTTGTGAATGGACACGCCTTGAAGCTCAGGCTTGAACTGGAAGCGCAGCGACTCGGAACCGAACGGCGGGTTGCCGATGTTCAGCGCAAAGGCGTTGTCTGCCACCGGCACCTTCTGGAAGCCAGAATTGAGCACGGCCGCCTGCGGGTAGAGGGCCTGGGCGATGCGCGATGTCAGGTTGTCGTACTCGACGCCGATGAACTTGCCTGGCAGGTCTTCGGGCTTGAGGCCCAAGAAGTTGCCCGTGCCCATGGAATCCTCCAGCACTAGGCCACCGCGGAAACCCAGGCGGCGCGCGGCATCCCACATTGCGCTGACCACCACCTCGGAGGTGTAGTGCGCGTTGCGGGTGGAGCGGCGGGCGTCTGTGTACTCCTTGGGCGCCAGCAGGGCTTGAAGCTCTTCGCCGCGGGCTTTCCACTTGTCCTTGAACTGCCCGGTCATCGGGTCCGGGAAGGCATTGGCCAGGCCGCCCCATCCGACGTAGCGGGCAAGCACACGCTGTTCATCGGCCGTGGCGCGACGGCGCTCGGCTTCCAGCGTCTTGAGCGTGCGGATGGCGCTCAGGTTGTCGTTGAACTTCTCGACCTCGCCACCCTGGCCCAGGCGCAGGTCGGGCGTGATGCGGAAGTTCTGCGCCGGGACGTTCGGCGCAGCCGGCGTTACAGCAGGCTCGGCTGATCCGGGTCGTTTGGCTCGGCCATCTGCGCGCGGTACTGCTTTTCGAGCTCGTCCAGTTCCTGCGTCTCCCAATCCGTCAGGCCCGCGCCCTGCTCGGGCTTCAGGAACACGTACTGCGCCAGCGCGACCTCCTCGGCCTCGGTCTGCTGATACCCCTGCTGCATCAACTCCAGCACCATCCGCTGGGCGTTCTTCCCCGCGGTCTGCAGTGCCGCGCTGAACTTGTCCGCTGCTTTCAGGTCGGCTGTCATCTTCGGCAGCCACTTCGTCCAGTGCTTGCGGGCTTTGGCCGCGTAGGTTTCTGCGCTCATCGTCTTGCTCGCTTGTGGTGGGTTCATCGGCAGTCTGGGCAGGGTTTGCCGCTTGGTCAACGGGGGTGTTTGTGGGAGTGGAGACATCAGCCGTCTCCACATCGGCCGCCGTGCTCATCCCATCCAGACCAGACGCGCGGGGATCGTACTTCACCCCCATGTACCAGGACTTGAGGTAGGGGCGCACGCTGTCGCCCAGGTCTTCCAGCATGGCCTTGGCATAGGCGGCAAAGGTCCGGGCGCCCTTCTCGATGTGGTAACCGGCCAGGGTGATGCCGGCCTGCATCATTTCGGGGTCCAGGCCGGAATTCATCTGGCCCAGCTTCTTGCGCAGGATCTCGCGGGCCTTGGCTGCGGCGTCCTCGGTGAAGATGGTGTTGTCGCTGGGCTTGGTGGCCTCGGCAACCTTCTTGCGGTCGTCTGCGCGCGTCTGGCCAGTCTGGCCGCGCTCGTAGGCGGCCATTTCCGGTTCTGCGGCAAGGTCGTCTTGCTGGCCTTGGTCTGCGCTCTCCACGATCGGCACAGCCTCATAGCCGATGCTGCCGTCAGCACGCCGGTAAGGGCGCATTTCGGCCTTCTTGGGCGTCGGCAACGCCTTTGGCGCCTTCACCTCTGTGGACTCACCCACCACCTCGCCAGCTTGGCGGGCGGCCGGCGCCTGCTCATCCTTGCGGGCCTGCCCCAAAGGCTCGTCCATGTCCTGCATGGTCACCTGCTTGGCGGCCGGCGCGCTCGGCTTTGGCTCGGCCACGGCAGGAATCTTCGGCGCACGCTTGCCCATCTCCTTCTCGATGGTCTTGGCGCGCTTGTGCTTGGGGCCGTAGAAGGCCTGGGCCTCTTTCAGTTCCTCGTCCGTCATCTCGGGGACGGTCTTGGTCTTGAGGAACTCGGGGGTCTTCTTCACCCCATCGGCTACGGGCTCGGCGGCCTGCTGGCGGATCGACTCAAGCACCTGATCCACCACCTCGGACTGAGGGGCGTACTTGTCGGCGAACAGGCGTTCACTCGCCGTTTGCAGCAAGTCCTCAACGCTCACCACCGTCTTGGGTTTGCGCAATTCTTCGATGACGCCGCGCAGGATCTTTTTGGCGCCAATGGCGCGCGGCAGCGCGTTGGGAGGGATCTGCTCGACCAGCTTTTCCAAACGGTCGGCGCCCTTGCGGTCGGCTTCCGTGTTGTGACGGGTGCCAGGCGCTTCGCCCTTCACCCCATCGGCTTGAACGTCACCGCCAGATCGGGCTCCGGGAACTCCACCCCCCTGCTCTCCTGCGCCTGTCTGGCCAGCGCCGCGCGGATCAGCTGCTTCTTGCGGGGCTTGGGTCTTGGGGGCCGCTGGGGTTGCTGGCTGGGCTTGCTCATTCAGTGCCTCACCGATTCCTCGGTCAACTGCTCGGTCAGGTACAGCACTTGCGCGGCCGACTCCAACCCCATCTCGGCCAGCAGTAGCCCGGCCTCGCTCATCGACAGCCACTCCCCCATCATCAGGGCCTCGTCCATCGCTGCCCATGCTTCGGCCAGCGTCAGGTGACCCGCCAGAACCAGATCGTTCAACGGCCCCGAAAGTTTCGCTACCTCGGACATCGTCTGCTTCTCCTGTTGGTCGCACCACCCAGCCGCCGCGCACCTCCACCACATCCCCACCGGCCCGCCGCATCTCCAACATTGCGGCGCGCTTGTTCTTGAAGGGCAATCCTGAAGGGTTCAAGCGGTCGCCTGGGCGAACACTGCGGGCGCTCTCCCGGTTGATCCGGTCGGCTTGGGTTTCAACGGCCACGCCATCGGCCCCGGACAACATGCGGCCGGTGGGGCTGGTGTCGTAGCCAATGGCTGGTGGGGGTGCTGGGGCCTTTGGGGCGGGGTCAGCCGGCACGGCAGATGCGCGCCGCGCCTGCTCGCCCAGCACCTCACGTTCAGCTTGCGCCTGCCGGGTACTGATGGCGTCTGCATTCGTCTCCGGCGCCACGTTGCCGCGCGCATCGGCACGCATCACACCCGTGGGGGCTGTGTCCAGGCCGATCATCGGCACGTCCACGCCTGCACCCAACTGGCCTGCGGGCGAAAAACCGGGCATGCCGACTGCTGGCGTGTCTTGAACAGGGCTCAAGCGCGAGCGCGAGATGATCTCTTCGGCCAGCGCGAGCATGTTTTCTCGGGTCTGGTCGGGGATCTGGCCAGGGCGATCCGCTTGGTTGAGGTAGTACAGCACCTCGTCCAGGGCCGTCTGGCCGAACCTGCTGCGGATGGCGTCCCGGTTGCCCGCATCGTCCAGGGTCTGGCGCGTCGTCATGATGCGGTCGCCCAGCTGGTCGAACGGCGCGGCTGTTTGGCTCAGCGGGTCACCGCCAGGTGCAGCGCCCGGGACATCCGGGTACAGAGACGGACCCTTGTCACGGATGCCGGCCTGCTTGATGGCCTTCATGTCGGCATCGCCCTGGGCCATGATGTTGCTCATGGCTTGGGCTTCTTGGTCCGGGCTCAGGCCTTGGGCGCCTGGTCCCGCGGCTTGGGTTTCACGCTGGATCTGGTCCAGTGCGAGATTGGCGCCACGAGACAGCGGCCCGTTGTTGTTCACCTGTGGGCGCGCGATTGCTGCAGCGCCACCACCCATGGCCGCACCTGTGAGCGCACCGAGCACAGCTGCTTGGTCGACGCCCTCTTCAATGGGTTTGCCAAGGGCCAAGTTCTGCAAGGCCTGCTCTTGGACGGACTGCGGCAACTCTTCAAGGATGCCTTCAGACACGGCGCCTTCAAGCGTGCTGCGAACCACACCCTTGCGCACGCCGGCATCCCGGGACCCTTGGGCGATCATGGTGTCCACGTCACCGATGCCGAGCTTCTTGGCGATCTTGCCGCCCAGCGCACCCAAGCCACCGGTCAGCGCACCAATGGTGGCGGCAATGCCCGCCTGTTCACCGGTCAGCAAGCCATCAGCCGTCTGTTGGCGGATCTGCTCTGCCGATGAGCCAGCGGAAACAATGCCCTCGCCGGCTGCAGCTGCACCAAGTACACCCAGCCTTGGCGCCACCTTCATCAGGCCGCGCGCCACGCCGCCGCCGCCCAGCATCAAGGGGGCAGACTCCACGATGGCCTGCGGGATCACAGATGGGTTGTCGATGACCGCACCAAGGGTGCCCATGACGCCATCGGCGTTCTGCACCGCAGCGCTTGCCTGCTTGGCTTGGTCGGTCTGCAGGTCGTCCAGGATGGCGCGGGCCTCTGCTGGCCGGTAGCCCAACTCTTCCAGCTTCTTGCCGGCCTGCCCACCCGTTGCGATGTCGGCCAAACCTACGGCGGCCTCTGGGACTGCGATCGCACCCTTCAGCGCCGAGATCCCCAAGTCGCGCGCCCAGCCTGCCACGCCACGCCCTGGCATCGGTGGCTGCTTCGGCGCCTCCAGCGCCACACCCAGCGCACGGGCCACCTGATCCTTGGGAAGGTCCGGGTAGTCCAACTGGTGAACCATGTCCACCACCTGGGAGTCAGAAAGGGTACTCCACTCGGGGCGGGCCTGCTTGATCTGCTTGATGTCCATGGGGCGGTATGGCTTGTGGTCTAGGGTGTGACCACCAGCCTATTTGCCCAGCCCCTGGGTGCAATGTCAGGGCTTTGGCTTGATCGCTGCCTGCAGCTTGGCGCGCGTCTCGGGTGACAGCTTCTGCCCGTTCTGACGCAACAGGGCCTCCATGGGCGCCTTCGCCCCGCTGCGCAACAGCTGCTGCGCCTCCTGCTCCATGGCGGCTGCCGCGCTGGCCTCACCATCTGGCAGGCTGGGCAGCATGGCTCCCAAGCGCTGGAGGATGCTGGGGCTCTGCTTCTCGGACTGGCCTGCCCCACTGTCCGCGAACACAGACTTTCCTTGGCTCATGCGCTGTTTTGCATGCTCCACAGCCTTCTTGACGACCTGTGCTGAAGGCTTCTCACCGCGCAGAAGCGAGTTCACCTCGGCAGGCGTCAGTGTTGGGACAAGCGTCGGAATTTCCATTTCCTTGCCGTCAATGTTCACCCCGACACTGATTTCGGTTGACACGCTGCCATCTGGCCGTCGCAGTTCACCTAGAAAGCCTTGCCCTTTCGGTGTGCCGTCACTCCGGTTGCCATATCCAGATGCGCCACGCGACACATTCGGGTACTTGGCATCGAACGCGGCCAGCACCGAGGCATCCACCTTGCCCTCCAGGTTCTTGCGGAAGGCAACCGGGTCGCCACGCACATCGAACGCTGGCGGGGCGGCAGATTCGATGGTGTCGCGGATGCCGTAGGGGTCTGAGCGCGGGATCGGCGCCGCGTCTTCTGGTTGGCTGTAGCGCGACAGGACCCCGCTGGCGCGGCGCTTGGCCACCTCCATCTGCTGCAGCAAGGCGAACTGCTGCGGGTTCTGGCTTGGGTCCCACGACCCCTCAGCCGTGCTCTTCAAGATGGCCTGCTGGATGGCCTTGGCTTCGCCCGCGGCTTCCGTGTAGGCCAACTTGTCGGCCGGGTGCATGCGCTCCACCGGGTCGCCGCCAGCCCTATTGCCCCGCCCACCACCACGGCCGTAGCCGTTTTCGTAGGTGTTTGCGCGGTCCCTTGCGACTTCCAGCATGCCATCCTTGTACTGCTTCTGGATGTCCACGCCCTGCTGCGCCACGCTGATCTTCTTGCCCTGCTCGTACTGCTTGTCGCCAAGCTCTTCCCGTGACTGCGCCGTCATCTGGGCGATCAGCTGGATGGCACGCGCGCTGGGCGCCACGGGCTTGCCGTCAGCGTCGATCACCTCAAAGTCGGCCACTTTGCGGCCGTTGTCCAGCGTGAACGTGGTCCACCGGCCTTTCTGCCCTTCGCCAATGGTCAACTTGCCGCCCACGGCGTTGAACTTCTTGACGTCCCCCGGGTTGAAGTCAAACACCCCAGCCTTGCCGGCCTCGATGTCTTCCACCCTGGGGGCGCTCATCATGTTGCCGTCAATGAAGTCGCCAATGCCTTCGGCCTTCATGGCGTCGGTGAGCTTTTGCCGAAGCGCGGCATGCTTCATGGCCTTCTCGCCGAGCTCCAACGAGGCGTCGGGTCGGCCTTGAGCGATCAGCGCGCCTTGCTGGCGTGCGATCTTGGCATCTGGCGCGTTGAACTTGTCCGCCGCGGCCTGGGCATCACCCTCAGTTCCATAGGCCTGCTTGCCCACCATCACAGCCGATGGCCCCATGCCGCCTGCCGCTTCCTTGATGACAGGCTCAACGTCGGCGCCGGCCTCGCGCAGTGCTTGATCGTCGGCCCGCTTCTGGCGCCCCAGCGCCCGATCCTCGTTCACCTTGTTGTTCAGGTTGTTCAGGCCCATGCCGGCCAGGCCCAGCGCAATCAGAGGCAACGCCATCACATCACTCCTTGAGCGGCCATACCGCCGCCCTTGACCGTCTTCATTGCGCGCTTGAGGCCCTTGACCTCCTGGGCCAAGCCTTGGATGCCAGCCATGAGCACACCGTTCATGGAAATGGGGTCGATCTGGCGGCCATTCGGCGCCACCTCATCGCCCATGTTGCGATTGACGTCCTGGGCCATCGGCCCGTCATGAGGGGTCCGGCCATCGTCTGGCCCACCCTTCTCAGGGCTGTAGGTCCAGTCTTCATGCACAGGGGTTTCCAGGATGACTTCGGTGATGTCGGCGTAGACCTTGGGCTGCCATGTCTCCGCGCTGAGGGAGACGACGGGCACGGCAGGCAACTTCGGGCGCTTCGGCCCGCGGACCTTCTGCACCGAGGGGCTGGCCTTGGGCTGGGTGCCCCAGGCGGGAGGCACGCACTTGCCTGCCGCCTTCATGAGCTCGGCATGCTCCCATTGGCACTCACCGCAGTAGTCGATGTCCTGGCGGATCTCGTCCGTCTTCTTGCGCCCTCGGTTGGCCTCGCCCTTGCCTGTTCGGCCCACGATCTTGATGACCGAGAACTGGACGGCCGACTCAGATGCGTGGAGCCAGCCGATCCAGTCGGCCTGGTCGCGGAAGCACGCGGGCTTGGGCGGGGCCTTCTCGCGCAGAAGCGCGAACAGGTCCGATGTGGCGCGTTGATGGCGGGCTGTCATACCGTAGGCTGGTATGGGGGCTCACGAGCCCTCAATTGCCAAGATGCGGCGGAGGTGGTCTGCCTGCATCCTTTGCATACCGTCAACACCGTATGCGACCGACTCCAAATGAAGCCGAAGAAACTCAGACAGGTTCAGCCCCTTGCGGGCGGCCAGGCCGCGCAGGATGTCAATGGTCTGCCCGTGCATGTTGATGCGCTCAAGCTGAGCGTCAAAGGCGCCGAGAGGGTGGGTGGTGCCACTCCGGCTGAAGCCTTCGGGGTTGACGTCGTGGGACATGGTTTTTCGCTCCAAGAGGTTGCGGGTCGCGTTGAGGAAACGATCAAACGTTGCAAGCTGTGGGCTGCGGCCGAGATGGAGCAACGCTCCGTCGAACTGCAGGCCCACGCTGGGGACTTGCGCAAGCAGATCGGGTGAGGAAATGAGAGAAAGAAGCCCCCACGCCAGCGCGCGGCCACCGTCGAAACGCTGTCATCACGCTCGGTTTGCCGCTCAGGGAGTTAGCGGCCCGCCTCAAGGGCGGAATGGGCGTTGCGCCTTCAGCGGCGTGGGGGCAAAACTTGTTCATGTCAGGCGCCTGCCGCGTGGATCAGCTCAGGCCAAACGGATCGCACCGTCTCAATGCGCGGGTCTTCCGTCTCGCCGCGCTGGATCTTTTGCAGCGTCGTGAACGGGACACCCGTCTTCTTGGCGAGCGCGGTCAGGTCTGCTCTGCTGAGTCGCGCAAGTCGCTCACGAACCTCTTGCGCAGATGGGATGTTGGTTTCCATGGCGCAGATCGTACCGCACGCGGTATGAATACGTCAACCGTTTCCGGTACGTCGATTGGTACCTTCGCGCGCATGAGCCCCAACGCCACGATCACGCCCCTGTGGGTCAAGCTGCGCTCCCTCCTGAAGACGGAGGGCGTCGCCATTGACGATCTATCTGTGGACAAGCTGGCAGCGGCACTGCAATGCAGCAGAGGCACTGCGCAGCGGATAAAAGAGGGCCACACCAATCAGCGGCTCAGCCCC
>Ga0209107_10000883_pt1 | contig 17068 bp, 14 predicted proteins | sample LakErihyJuly2011_2_FD_187460 | JGI IMG/M metagenome (GOLD analysis project Ga0209107, IMG submission 187460) | Freshwater microbial communities from dead zone in Lake Erie, Canada - CCB hypolimnion July 2011 (SPAdes) (version 2) | ecosystem: Environmental > Aquatic > Freshwater > Lentic >... | reverse complement strand
AATGGTCCAAGCTGGAACGGGCACAGGAAAATCACTTGCATATCTAATTCCTGGCATTGTGCACGGGCGAAAAGTATTAGTTGCAACTGCCACCTTGGCCTTGCAGCGCCAGTTAGTAGATAGAGATTTACCGGCAGTTGTTCCTGCCCTTGAAAAGCTACTGGGCCGCGAGGTTACCTATGCAATCTATAAAGGCGTTGGTAACTATGTGTGTTTGCAAAAGATGAATAGTGATGATGTTGATCCTGATGGTGAATTAGTGATGGAAGTTTCATCGCTAGAAAAAGATGCAAAAAGATTAATTGCCTGGGCTAAGACGCCGGGTGTTTCAGGAGATAGAGATGATGCTCCTGAAGTAGATAGGCGAGTGTGGGCGGCTAATAGTGTTTCGGGCCGCGAGTGCGTGGGAGCAGATGTCTGTGCTTTTGGTTCCCAGTGCTTTGCAGCTAAAGCTAAAGGCAAAGCCCAAACTGCCGATGTTGTTGTTACCAACCACACCCTGCTTGCAATTGAGATTATGGATCTGCATCCAATCTTGCCTGAGCGCGATTGCATCATTTTGGATGAGGCCCATGAGTTTATGGATCGGGCAACACAGGCTGTTACCGATGAACTCACTTCAGGTCGAGTACTTCGAGCAGCTGCCATGGCCCGTAAATTCATGCCAGGCAAGCTGGCCGATGCTTTTCATAAGGCGGCCAATGATTTTCATGAATCAATGGTTGATTACGGGGAGTCTGTGCGCGGGGAACTGGGTTCACAAGGGCGTTTAGAGCAGATCCCGCAATCTCTGGAATCACCGATTCGAAAGGTGAGAGAGAGCGCCCAAGCTATTACGCAGTATCTATCTGCCGATGATGAGATTATCGATACCGATGTGATGGCAGAGCGGGCGCGTGTGAAAGGCGCCGTTAATGAGGTATCAACCACTGCTGCCACGTTATTAAAACTCGGTGATGGTTTAGTGCTCTGGTATGAACCAACGTTTTCCACTTTGCACTTAGCACCGTTGTCAGTCTCTGATGTCTTGAGAGAGAACATGCTTAAACAAACTCCTGTGATTGCCACCTCTGCCACATTAACTGTGGGTAACTCTTTTAACTCATTAGCTAAAAGCATTGGTTTTATTGTGGGAGAGGATTTAAATGCTGAGGTCAGTGAAGGTGAATTAGATCCAGGCAACTTGCAGATGTTGGATGTGGGCTCACCTTTTGATTTTGCTAATCAAGGCGTTTTATATATGCCCAAGCACTTGCCAGAACCTGGTCGAGATGGCCCCAGTATTGAAGTGTTAACTGAGTTAGGTGAGTTAATTGATGCCGCGGGCGGGCGCACGTTGGCGTTGTTTTCTTCCTGGCGTGGTGTGGAGGCAGCAGATGCGCATTTGCGCAAAGTATTAGCAGAGTTGCCTATCAAGATTATTACGCAAAAGCGTGGAGATGCCGTGGGACCACTAGTTGCCCGCTTTGCAAAGGATGAAACATCAGTTCTACTTGGCACGATGTCGCTGTGGCAGGGTGTGGATGTGCCAGGAAATAGTTGCATCTTGGTTGCCATCGATCGCATTCCTTTTCCTAGGCCAGATGAGCCGGTGATGTCGGCGCGCGCATCCCAAGCAGATGCCGCTGGCGGAAGTGGATTTATGCAGGTTTCACTGCCACGTGCTGCATTGTTGTTAGCACAGGGCACGGGCCGCCTGATTCGATCAGTTGATGATCGGGGAGTAGTGGCTATTTTGGATTCTAGAATTATCACCAAGCGATATGGCAGTGTGTTACTTAATTCAATGCCACCGCTGTGGCGCACATCAGATAAAGCTGTGGTGCAAGATTCTCTAAAGCGTCTTAATGAGTCCCTTTAGGGCTGGCCAAGATTTTTCAAAACTAGGGTGAAGCGTTAACTCATCTACCTTTTCTATTTCCACCCAGCGCACTTCATGGGATTCATCATTTACTTCGCGAGCAACTAATCCTTCTTCTGCGCGTGCAATGACGGTTTCGTACTTCCAGCTTCCATGATCATCACAAAAAACGTGGAGAGGTGTGAGTAAGGCGGTATCTATTCCAGTTTCTTCTACCGCTTCCCGAAAAGCGCCCTCGATTGTGCTCTCATGAGAATCACGGGCACCTCCTGGGATTCCCCAGGTGTCACCGTTGTGAACCCATGGGGCGCGGTGCTGCAAAAGGATTTGTGTGCCGCGTATTAAAAGGATTCCAGCGGCGCCGTTGAGGCCCCAGTGCTTACTGCCGCAGGCGCATTGCACCCAACCATCTCCATCGCGTGCACCCATGAACTAAGAGTGTCACAACTATCCACAGATAGCCCAGCGAGCAGCGGCATTAGTCCCGGCACGCACTTATCGTGCCTGCACATGAAGCCCTTATTCATTCTCATCCTGTTCATCTCTCTGTCCACCCCCGCTGCGGCAATTGCCGATTGTGAAACAACGGCTTGCGTAGATGTATTTACAGACAATAACCGGATCATCATTACCGCTAAAAAAGGTGATGGCGGGACGGTGGCAAAAAAGCGCACCGTTGTTGCACCTACACCCAAGCCAACGCTGTGGTTTCCTCCCAAACCTAAAGCTGTGCCAACAGTCAAGCGCACTTACAAACCACGAGTGAGAGCGCAAAAAGTAGTAACTACCAGCGTGAATTTAAGTGATCGTTTAATCAAAATGGTTCCAACGGCCACTATTGCCTACCAACCAGAGTTTGAACCGCTGGTGCATGTGCCAGTTATTTTTTGGTGTGATCTACCCACTCTCTTTCAATCGCGCGTGGACATTATTGGTGAGGTAATTGATGTGGTGTTGCGTCCTGGTTTTGCTTGGCAGTGGGGAGATGGAGAAGTTTTTAACACTACCGAGCCAGGTGCCCCTTATCCCAATCAGAAAATTACTCATACTTACAAACGCCCTGGCACTTACACCGTCACCTTAATTGCAACGTGGAACGGAAACTTTAAACATAACGGTGCCACACGTGCAATTACCGGAACTATCAAAATCCCATCTTTTGCAGTTATCACCGTGGTATCTGCTAACTCAACCTTCACGAAATGAGTGCCCAATGACTACCGATTATGAAGATCTCTCTATTACATCCCTTCCACTTGCAAGTGATAAGGACTTTGTTGCACTCGTTACGAGCTTTAGCGTTGACCCTGATAGCCCTGATCTCTCCTTCCTGCAGCGAGATGGGGCAACGGCGGTGATTGATTTAGCAACCGAGTTTGAAAGATATGGTGTGGCTAGTAACCCAGATTTAATCGCTCGGGTTATTGGACGCTTGAGTGATATTCAAGTGCGTGATTTTGCACTTGGTACCCACAGCGGTGAGAGCTTTGAAACCTATTGGAAAATGTGGCTTTACTTGCTGCAAATTGCACCTGTGGGCTTTGTTGCACCCGTTGCTACATTGTTTGCAACCCTGGCTTATGAGCGCTCTGATACTCCACTTGCCTATCGCTGCCTTGATCGCGCCAGCGCCGATGCTCCGGGCTACTCTTTAACGATTTTGCTGCGCAGAGTCTTTGGCTCTGGCTGGCCCGCTAATGCTTTTGCCGCCATGCGCATAGAGCTACACCCCAAGGTCACCGCTGGGATTTTTGAGTAAGCCAGATCCTCTGTTATATTTCCCCCAGGTCACGAGTTCTAGTGTTTAGCCCCGGCTTACTAGACGGCAACCCTCCACCACGGTGGGGTGCTCCGGGTGAAGACCAGATCGACTCGCACAATGCAGTCGATAAGCGTGGAACACCTAATTCCACTAGTTATGTCCCTTGTTGGCATATCTATTTTTAGGTGTTCCCATAACTGGGAGGAATTACTTACATGTCAACCTTTTCACTTGAAGAAGCAGCTTTTGAAACGCGCCAAATACACGCCGGACAAGTTGCTGATCCAACAACAGGAGCACGTGCACTTCCTCTGTATCAAACCACTGCATATCAATTCCGCGATACAAAGCATGCAGCAGATCTTTTTGGTTTGGCAGAGCTAGGCAATATCTATACCCGCATCATGAACCCGACTCAAGATGTGGTTGAAAAGCGCATTGCATCATTAGAAGGTGGCGTTGCTGCCCTTCTTCTTGCTTCAGGTTCTGCTGCCACAACTTTTGCAGTCTTAGCCGTTGCAACTGCAGGAGATCACATCGTTTCATCAAAGTATCTCTATGGTGGAACATATAACTTGTTTCATTACACCTTGCCAACATTTGGTGTCGAGGTTACCTTTGTTGATAATCCCAATGATCCTGCGGAATGGGCAAAGGCAGTTCGCCCTAATACCAAGGCGTTTTTTGGTGAGTCCATCTCAAATCCAAATAATGATATTTTGGACATTGCAGCAGTGGCAAAGGTTGCCCATGAAAATCATGTGCCATTGATTGTTGATAACACTGTGGCAACTCCCTATGTTATTAAGCCAATCGAATTTGGTGCAGATGTAGTTATCCACTCAGCTACTAAGTTTTTGGCCGGTCATGGAAACGCAGTAGTTGGCGCGATTGTTGATTCAGGTAATTTTGATTATGCCCTCTATCCAGAGAAGTTCACAAGCTTTAATACTCCAGATCCTTCCTATCACGGCCTTGTTTATGCCCAAGCCCTAGGAGTGGGCAGTGCATTTGGTGCAAACCTTGCCTACATCTTCAAGATTCGCCTGACATTGCTGCGCGATATTGGAGCTGCCGTTAGCCCATTTAACGCCTGGTTACTTGCACAAGGTCTTGAGACTCTGACACTTCGCATGAAACAACATTTGGAAAATGCCAAAGCTGTTGCAACATGGCTTGAGAGCCACCCACAGGTTGAGAAAGTTCATTTCTCTTCCCTTCCTAGTAACTCCTATAACAAACTGGCCGCAAAGTATGCACCTAAGGGTTCAGGCTCAGTCTTCTCCTTTGAAATCAAGGGTGGGATAGAGGCGGGAAAGAAGTTTGTGGAAGGGCTGAGTTTGCACTCACACGTTGCAAACATTGGTGATGTGAGATCTCTGGTTATTCATCCAGCATCGACGACCCATTCACAACTATCGGCAGAAGAGTTATTAAGTGCCGGTGTGAAGCCAGGCTTAGTTCGCCTCTCTGTTGGTCTGGAAGATATCGAGGATATCAAGGCAGATCTTGCAGATGGTTTTGCTGCCGCAAAGTAGATGTCACAAATAAACGCTCTGGTTACCGGGGCATGGCTTGAAGACCATGCACCCGGTGATCGGCGCTTTATAAAAATCGGTGATGTTGGACTTGAAGATGGTGAAGTACTCACAGATGTAACAATCGCCTATCAAAGCTGGGGCGAGTTAAATGAAAATAAAGATAATGCGATTTTAGTAAATCATGCAATGACAGGTTGGTCAGATGTCACCGGCTGGTGGCCATCCATGGTGGGGCCAGGATTGCCTTTTGATACCGATAAATACTTTGTCGTGTGTCCCAATGTTATTGGCGGATGCCAGGGATCAACAGGTCCATCATCTACTGCACCTGATGGCAAAAGATATGGTTCTCGTTTTCCATCGCTGACAATTCGCGACATGGTCAATGCTGAAATTCAATTTAGTGATGCGCTCGGAATTGATAAATATCGCTTAGCCGTTGGGCCATCCTTAGGGGGAATGCGTTCATTGGAGTGGGCGGTGCAGTTGCCACACCGCGTTGGTGCCATCTGCACGATTGGTTCTTCAGCAGTTGCCACCGGCGATCAGATTGGCACGTGGTCCATTGAATTACGGGCAATAAAGAGTGATCCCAACTTCAACAATGGTGATTACTACGAACAAGAGCGTGGTCCGATTGAAGGAATGGGAATAGCTAGGCGCATTGCCCACCTGACCTATAGAACTGAAGCTGAGATGGATATTCGCTTTGGTAGAGAACTCCAAGGTGATGACACCGGGCGCTATGCCGTGGAGTCATATTTGGATCATCAGGCCGATAAGTTGGCCCATCGCTTTGATGCCAATACCTATATCGCCCTGACTGAGGCGATGATTTCTCATGACATTGGCCGAGGACGCGGTGGAGTAGTTGCAGCCCTTGAATCGATCACTATCCCGGTCGTTGCCGTCTCTATCGACACTGATCGCCTCTTTCCCCTGCGCTTGCAGGCTGAGATCGCCGACTTTGCACCTCACGCCGCCCCATTAGCGAGGATTTCATCGCCATTTGGCCACGATGGCTTCCTGGTGGAAGTCGAATCTGTTGGAAATGTCATTAGGCAGGCCCTGGATTTAGCTAAATAAGGGTCGAATTATCGCTTTTGGATGTGCATTTACCCCTGTGGACAAATTATAATATAGCCATCGCATCAGCGCGCTCGCTGATAAAAACCAAAGGATAATTGTGGCTGTATTTAGTGCGCTCAAAAACAAGGTGTTAAAGAAAGCTTCTGCAAAAAAAGCTGCACCTGCAAAGAAATCCGCTGCTAAAAAAACAGCTCCTGCTAAAAAGAGCGCGCCAATAAAGAAAGCTTCTGCTAAAAAGAGTGCACCTGCTAAAAAAGCAGCTGCAAAAAAAGCAGTCCCTGCTAAAAAGAGCGCACCAGCAAAGATTGCATTGAAGAAAGATTTAACGGCTAAAGATGTTCAAGCAATTGTTGCTGCTAAAACAGTTGTATTGCGCCAGCATGAAGTTCTAGCAGAGCTAGAAAAGCGTGGCGTTACATCGATTAACCGTATTCCAAAGAAGGCTGATAAAGATTTGGTAGATGAAGCCCGTGCCTTAGCAACGGATGTGCCAGTAATTGTTGAAAAGCTACGCAAAGCTGGCCTAGGTGCGCCTTCACGTATTTTGAAAAAGAGCGAATACGCCCTGATTGAATCAAAGGTCACTCCAGTTGGTGCACCAAAGATTGATGCTAAGACTGGTAAGGCGATTAAGGTAAAAATCGATGGGGAAGAAGTAGAGCTAGAAGAAGTAGAGCTCGAAGATGTTGAGACATTGATCAAAGAAGTCGTTGAAATTATCGATGGTGAAGAAGAAGATAAGAGCAATCAGCCTCGCGTTGTTAACTTAGCTGAAGATACTTCTGGAAATGAAGAAAATGCCTTCACATTAAAGGCCTCTGAAGAAGATGATGCCCCTGCCCAGACAGTTATGACCGCTGGTGCAACAGCTGATCCTGTGAAGGATTACCTCAAGCAGATTGGCCGCGTTGCACTGCTCAATGCAGAGCTAGAAGTAGAGCTTGCTACACGCGTAGAAGCTGGACTTTTTGCTGAAGCAAAGATTAAAGATGAGAAGAAAATTGAAAAGAAGTTAAAGCGCGAACTTGAATGGCTTGTTGAAGATGGAAAGCGGGCAAAGAATCACTTGTTAGAGGCTAACCTTCGTCTGGTTGTCTCTCTTGCAAAGCGCTACACCGGTCGTGGAATGCTTTTCCTCGACCTTATTCAAGAAGGTAACTTAGGTTTGATCCGCGCAGTTGAGAAGTTTGACTACACAAAGGGCTATAAGTTCTCTACCTATGCCACCTGGTGGATTCGCCAGGCGATTACCCGTGCGATGGCTGACCAGGCCCGCACAATCCGTATTCCTGTGCACATGGTGGAAGTTATTAATAAGTTGGCACGTGTTCAGCGCCAGATGCTTCAAGATCTTGGCCGCGAGCCGACCCCAGAAGAGTTGGCAAAAGAGCTTGATATGACACCTGAAAAGGTTGTCGAAGTTCAAAAGTATGGCCGTGAACCTATTTCACTTCACACCCCACTGGGTGAAGAAGGCGATAGTGAGTTCGGTGATTTAATTGAAGACTCTGAAGCAGTTGTTCCGGCTGATGCGGTTTCATTTACATTATTGCAAGAGCAGTTGCACTCAGTTCTAGATACGCTCTCAGAGCGCGAAGCTGGTGTGGTTGCAATGCGATTTGGTTTAACTGATGGACAACCAAAGACTTTGGATGAAATTGGAAAGGTCTACGGCGTTACACGTGAGCGTATTCGCCAGATTGAATCCAAGACAATGTCAAAGCTACGTCACCCATCACGCAGCCAGGTCTTGCGCGACTACCTCGACTAAGCCATGGATAACGCACGCATCTTTATTAACCCAGAGAGTGGTTCTATTAAGATTATTGGCCCAGTTGATTTTGTCGACCGCGAAGGAAACATTCTTGAAACTAAAGAGAATGTGAAGTTTTGTGGCTGCGGATTATCAAAGGATAAACCTAACTGCGATGGGTCACACAGAGATAAGGCTAAGAAAGATTAAAGAGCTGGAGCCTCGACGAGCTTTTCGCTCTCATCGATAATCTTTGCAGCAACAACTTTTAGCTTTTCGGCATATTCCTTGCCATGGTGGGCACAGAACATCAGTTCTCCGCCGTTTAAAAGCACAGCGCGAACATAAGCCTGGGCGCCACATCGATCGCAACGGTCAAGGGCGTTAAGAGGTACTGATTGAAGCATCAATTGTTCTGACATATCTCTCTCCGTTCGTGCGTTGTGTCTTACTTCCTATGGAACATCAAACCATGTCTGGATATTCCCCGCTCGTTAAAATTAAATTATTTTCGTTAAATTGTTGTTAATTTGCTGTGAAAATATCGATATTTACCGCTCCCAGGGCCTTTTCGGCGCGCTTGCAAGTCATTTGCGCCTACGGGCGATAACCTTTCGCCCCGTGGCCGATAAAGATATTGCGACAAATGTGCAGGATAGCTATACCGCAAAAGATCTAGCGGTTTTAGAGGGCCTCGATGCCGTTCGCAAGCGCCCAGGTATGTATATCGGCTCCACAGATTCACGTGGACTTATGCATTGCTTGTGGGAAATCATTGATAACTCAGTAGATGAGTCACTTGCTGGGCATTGCAAGAAAATTGAGATTAATCTTGAATCAGATGGCTCGGTGGAAGTCCATGATGATGGTCGCGGAATTCCAGTTGATAAAGAACCTAAGACTGGCTTAACTGGCGTTGAAGTAGTTTTAACAAAACTGCACGCAGGTGGAAAATTCGGCGGCGGCTCATATGCAGCATCCGGTGGTTTACACGGTGTTGGTGCTTCCGTTGTGAACGCACTTGCATCTCGCCTAGATGCTGAAGTTGATCGTGATGGCAAGATTTACTGGATGTCATTTCAACGTGGAGTTGCAGGAATTTTTGATGGCGATGGACCAAAAGCTGCCTTTGAACCAAAATCAGGGTTGCGAGTTATTGGAAAGATTTCTAGCAAAATTACAGGAACGCGCATTAAGTGGTGGAGTGATCGCCAGATTTTCCTTAAAGAGGCAGAGCTGAATATAGAAGAGGTTTATGAACGCGCTCGTCAGACTTCTTACCTGGTTCCAGGCTTAACGCTCATTGTTAATGACAATCGCACAAAGACAAAGACAACAGAGACTTTCTTCCACAAGAGTGGAATCACTGAATACTGTAATTTCTTGCAACCAGATGAGGCTGTGGGCGATGTAATCCGCATCTATGGCACTGGCCATTACCAAGAGACAGTGCCTGTTCTAGATGACAAGGGCCATATGGTTTCAACTGAAGTAGAGCGCGATATGGAAGTTGATATCGCGATGAAGTGGGGCAATGGTTTTGAAACCACCCAGCGCTCATTCGTCAACATTATTGCAACACCTAAGGGTGGAACCCACGTACTGGGCTTTGAACGCGCTCTGATAAAAGTAGTTAACGAGGCACTTCGCTCAACAAAAACTCTTGCTAATAAAGAGATCGATGTTATTAAAGATGATGTGATTGAAGGTTTAACGGCCGTTGTCACAGTTCGCATGTCTGAACCACAGTTTGAAGGTCAGACCAAGGAAGTTCTAGGTACAGCTGCTGCCACACGAATCGTTTCAGCTGTGGTGGCCGATAAAATGAAAGAGTATTTCAATACTACAAAGCGCATTGATAAAGCCAATGGGCGTTTAGTATTAGAGAAGATCGCAGCAGCATCTCGCACACGTATTAGCGCCCGTGCTCATAAGGACCTGCAGCGCCGTAAGAACGCTTTGGAGTCATCATCTCTTCCAACCAAGCTATCTGATTGTCGTTCAGAGGATGTAACACGCACAGAGCTCTTTATCGTCGAAGGTGACTCAGCCCTTGGCACAACCAAGGCAGCACGTAACTCTGAGTTCCAAGCGATTTTGCCAATCCGCGGAAAGATTCTTAACGTTCAGAAAGCATCACTTTCACAGATGCTAGAAGATAAAGAGTGCGGATCAATTATTCAGGTAATTGGTGCAGGCTCTGGAAAGTCATTTGAGTTAGATGAAGCCCGCTATGGCCGCATTATCTTGATGTCAGATGCAGATGTTGATGGTGCACATATTCGCTGCTTATTGCTTACTTTGATGTATCGATATATGCGCCCGCTCATTGATGCTGGCCGGGTATTTGCTGCCATCCCACCTCTGCACCGCATTGAAGTAATGGGCGGGGGAGGAAAGAAGGGTGAATACATCTACACCTATAGCGATGATGAGATGAAGAAAATTACTACAGATTTAAAGAAGAGCGGAAAGCGCTGGAAAGAGCCTATTCAGCGCTATAAAGGTCTGGGCGAAATGGATGCAGATCAGCTGCGTGAAACAACTATGGATCCAGATGCCCGCACACTTCGCCGCATCACAGTCTCTGATGCCACAGCAGCCGAGGCGATGTTTGAACTATTGATGGGTAGTGATGTTGCCCCACGCAAGGAGTTCATTGCTAACGCTGAGATTGATCGCGAACATATCGACGCTTAAGTTTTTAGGCTTACTTTTTCACTAGCTGCGAAATTGACTTGGCGATTAATGGCACGGCAGAATCCCAAGAAATCCCAAAGTTCTTCTCGAAAGACTGTTCATAAGTCATTCCATCGGAGATATCCTCATAAATTTGGATATTGATTGCCGGACCTTTAATTGCTGTAAATATCTCGCAAATAAGGGCCCCAATATCGTAAGTATGAAAAGCAGTATCTGGGTCTGACCATACCTTTTTGTCAGTTGGCTTTATAAAATTCAGTAGCCACTTTTCTGTATATCTCTTCTCTTTATTGTTGAAGAAAAAAGCCGACCCAATTTGTCTTTCTTTAGAATACTTTGAAAATGACTTGGCGTAGATTGCTGCATTTTGTGAGAAAGTAGCACCACCTTCGGCGAACCACCATGGTGTAAAAGCTTTGATACCAATCATTGCCTGACCTTGTTGAGGCGTTTCAAAGAAACTCCTAACCTGAAGGGCGTGCATGTATTCATGTGCCTCAAGGGTGCCAGAAGTGTGATTAGGATCAGTTGTGCCATTCGTTACGGCTGAAAGAATTAGTCCATTTCCCGCATCATCAATTGTTCCACTCGCACCCCAACACTCAGTAACTTTCTGACAACTATTTTTTGCGTCTTGCCCAGATGCCATTGAAAAGAGTTGAGAAAATTTCTTTTGTGCCCAGTCAATATCCTTGTAAGTGTAATAAATTGCAGTTGTCTTCTGCGGATGCTGGAAAGTTGGATAGAGACGCTTCACGGCATCTAAGGCTAATTTAGGATTTGGATTTGTGAGCTTGGTATTTGGTCCAACGAGTACTTCTAGTTCGCCACTCTTTTCCGTACTGGATAGCACCAGAGCGCTACTTTTCTTCCATGCCCAGTAAGAAACATCTTTAGGTCTCTTAACCGCATCTTGAAAGCTTTTAATTGGTTTCGGCACTTTGACTGCATTTGAGGGTTGTATCGAAAGAGATAGCAAGAGAATGGCAATGCTCGAAAGCGCGATAGTTCTAATTTTCATGTAAAAATACTAATCGATACTCACCAAATCGAAGTACTCTTCTTTCCACAGATCTTCATCGCCATCTGGCAACAAAATAACGCGCTCAGGCTTCAGTGATTGCACTGCGCCTTCATCGTGAGAAACCATGATGACTGAGCCTTGGTATTCAGCTAGTGCTCCAAGGATTTCGGCACGAGATGCTGGATCTAAGTTATTTGTTGGCTCATCTAGGAGCAATACATTTGCAGCAGAAACAACTAGAACGGCCAAAGCCAGACGAGTACGTTCTCCACCAGACAAGACCTTGACGGGTTTGTGAACATCATCGCCAATGAAAAGGAATGAACCGAGCGTGTTACGGGCTTCTGGTTCACGCAGATCAGGGGTTGCAGACATCATGTTCTCAAGAACGGTGCGCTCGAAATCTAGTGATTCATGTTCCTGGGCGTAGTAACCGATTTTTAAGCCGTGGCCTTGTTCAACTTTTCCTGTGTCGGATTCAATTTCACCGGCCAGAATTCTAAGCAGAGTTGTCTTGCCAGCACCGTTGAGTCCAAGGATCACAACGCGAGAGCCCTTATCAATCACACAAGAAACATCGGTAAAGATTTCAAGAGAACCATAAGACTTTGAAAGCTCTTCTCCAGACAAGGGGGTCTTGCCGCATGGGGCTGGAGTTGGGAAGCGAAGTCGTGCAACTTTATCGTTTACTCGAACATCCTCTAAACCACTGCGAAGCTTTTCAGCTCTACGTAACATGCCCTGGGCAGCTGTTGCCTTCGATGCCTTTGCGCGCATCTTCTCGCCCTGCTTCTGCAAAATCTCTGCACGCTTTTCAGCGTTAGCGCGCTCTTTCTTGCGGCGGTGCTCATCTTGTTCGCGCTGGAGAAGGTATGCCTTCCACCCTAAGTTATAGACATCGATAACGTTGCGGTTGGCATCAAGATAGAAAACCTTGTTAACAACGGTTTCAATCAAGTTAACATCGTGGGAAATAATGACTAGGCCGCCAGAATATTTAGCTAAAAAATCACGCAGCCACACAATGGAGTCAGCATCTAAGTGGTTTGTTGGCTCATCGAGCAATAGCGTTTCAGCCCCACTAAAAAGGATGCGAGCTAACTCAATACGGCGGCGTTGACCACCAGAGAGTGTGGAGAGCTCATGTGCAAAGACTGCCTCTGTCACACCAAGGGAAGTTGCAATGGCTTCTGCTTCAGCAGTTGCTGCATAACCACCGGCAGCACTGAACTCATGTTCAACGCGGGTGTAGCGATCCATTGCTTTTTCTAGAGCTTCACCTTCGGCCGTTGCCATCTCCTCCTCAACAGCGCGCATGCGATGTGAAATCTGATCTAAATCACGGGCTGAGAGAATACGTTCGATTACTGTGCCAGGTTCATCACCTGTGCGAGGATCTTGTGGCAGGTAACCTATTTTTCCAGTGCGATTTACCGCACCGCCCGCAGGCATAGTTTCACCCGCTAATACTTTTGCCAGAGTTGATTTGCCCGCACCGTTTCGACCAACAAAACCAATGCGGTCACCACTATTGATACGCACAGTTACGCCCTTAACGAGCAGGCGGGCACCTGCTCGAAGTTCTAGCGCTTGGGTTGAAATCACGCCGTAGTTTAACGCTTAGGGCTTAGGCAGCGCCAATTCGAGTTTTTCTGGCGGTTGTATATGACTTACCAACTGCAGTTAACTCATCTGAAACCTGTGCTTTGATCGCATCTTCACTTTTTAGCAGTTTTGTCAGTTCAGCAATCGTTGCTTTTAACTCTTTTTGCTCGGTTTCAAGTTCTAGCTTGCTCATTTTAGTTAAACGACGAAGTGGCATATCCAAGATATAGGTAGTTTGCTCATCATTTAACTTAAAGTCCTTCATTAACTTCTCCTTAGCAGCAGCTGCATCATCGCTGCCACGGATGATCTTGATGACTTTATCGATATCGATAATCGCCTTTAAGAGTCCGTCAACAAGAGTTAAACGTCCTTGGGCTTTAGCTTTGCGGAACTCACTACGACGACGAACAACTTCAATGCGGTGCTCGATAAAGACTCTAAGTAGCTCTTTTAATCCAAGGGTCTGTGGCTTGCCCTTGACCAATGCCACGGCATTAATAGAGAAAGCATCTTCCATGGGGGTGAGTGCATAGAGCTGTTCTAGAACTGTCTCTGGTTCAAAGCCGTTCTTGATCTCAATAACTACGTTGGTGCCAGTCTGACCATCAGTTAAATCGATGATGTCGCTGATGCCAGCGATTTTTTTGGCCTTAACAAGGGCTGCGATGCGCTCAACGACTTTTTCAGGCCCGATGGTGAAGGGGAGTTCTTTAATAACAATTCCCATTTTGCGCGTGGAGACCTTTTCAATCTCAACACTGGCGCGGACTTTAAAGGAGCCTTTACCAGTTGCATATGCCTCGCGCACACCATCAAGACCAACAAGTTCACCGCCCGTTGGAAAATCAGGACCAGGAACAAATTTCATTAACTGCTTAACTGTGGCAGATGGATTTTCAATCAAAAACTTAGTTGCAGCGATAACTTCGCCCAGATTATGTGGCGCCATGTTGGTGGCCATACCCACAGCAATTCCAGAACCGCCGTTAACGAGCAAGTTGGGATATGCAGCAGGAAGAACAAGAGGCTCTGCTAACTGGCCGTCATAATTTGGACCAAAGTCAACGGTGTTTTCATCAGCCTCTGCAACCATTGCCATTGCAGCAGATGCAAGGCGGGCTTCGGTATAGCGCATCGCTGCAGGACCAGCATCAAGTGAACCAAAGTTTCCGTGGCCATCAATGAGTGGCAAGCGCATAGAAAAAGATTGCGCCATACGAACAAGTGCGTCATAAATTGCACCATCGCCGTGAGGGTGCAATTTACCCATTACTTCACCAACTACACGTGCACTCTTAACATGTCCACGCTCTGGGCGAAGACCCATATCTGCCATCTGATGCAAGATGCGGCGGTGAACTGGCTTTAAACCATCACGTGCATCAGGAAGTGCACGTGAATAAATTACTGAGTATGCATACTCAAGAAAAGATTCAGAAACTTCCTTTGAAACATCGATATCAACGATCTTGCCTGGGTATTCACCAGGTTTTGGACCGACGGGTTTCTTACCCTTTGCCGCAGTTTTCGCGGGAGTCTTCGCAGTTGCCATTGGAGCATTGTGCCAAGAGAGTTGCTTAATCTAGGGGAGGGCGCGCCCCAACAGTTGCTACACACTTTGCCGCTAGTGCCGTTCCGGCAGAAAGGGCTGCTTCTAAATCATTTGTCTCTAGCCACTTTGGAATAAATCCAGCGGCAAATGAATCTCCAGCACCTGTTGTGTCGACCACATTGGTAGTGACGGCTGACACCTTTGCAATGATCTCTTTATGAACGGCCATAGCTCCACGAGAACCTAATTTGATGACAACAAGTGGGGTGTAAGCAGTTAAATTCTTTTCTGCCGTTTCAACATCTTTAGCATCACCAAGATAGAGAGCCTCTTCAGAGTTGAGCAGAATTCCATCCATCAGTTTGACCCAGGATAAAACTTCATCGCGAGAAACAATCTTCATAGCCCCCGTTGTTGTTGGATCAAAATAGATTGGCTTTCCAGCAGCCTTTATCTTTGCAATCATAGAAAGGACTGCCTCACGGCTGCGAAAATCTAATAATGCATAACCACTCACATACACGCCATCGACATCAGCTAGCGGTGGTAGATCACTGATTTCAAGATCTGCATTAGCCCCGTTATCTGGAAACATCGTGCGCTCTCCATTGGAGTCAACCAAAATAACCACAACGCCAGTAGGGCGTCCAGAGTGCATCAAATTCATGTGTTCCACGCCGTATTTATCTAAATCAGAGATAAGAGCAAAACCAACAGGATCATTGCCAACACGGGCAACTAACTGAGCTTTGGAGTGGGTGCGAGTAATCCAGGTTGCAACATTTGCTGCTTGTCCGCCTGGGTGGCTTGAAATTCTGCTGGCAGTGTCATTGCCATAGTTAATCGGCTCTTTTAACTGTGAAATAACATCTAGAGCTAAATCACCAATACAAAGGATCTTTTTCATTTATAGCGCCATCGCAATATCTGCAGCTAACGCGCAGTTTGATTTAATAATTTCAGTATTAATAGCAAGTGATTCACCTTTGCTGGCGGTGTGGAAATGCTCAAGCAAATATGGTGTTACATACTTGCCATCAATTCCATCACGGGCAGCGTTAGAAAGACCCGATGCCAAGATTTCATCATGGCGTGCTTTATCCATCTGCTTTTCAACTGGGTTAGTAACAATTAATGCTTGGTTCGACGTTGAAACCTGAGTGCGAGCATTAATGATTGCGGCAATCTCTTCTGCAGAATCAACGCGGTGTTCAATCTCAAAGCCTGAATCAGTTAAGTAGAAACCAGGGAAGCGGTTAGTTTTATAGCCCACGACACCAATTGCTAGCGTTTCAAGGCGCTCTAATGTGGCATGAACATCGAGAATTGATTTGACTCCAGCACACACCACGGTCATATCTAACTGAGAGAGCGCAGTTAAATCTGCTGATTCATCAAATGATTCATTGGCCCCTCTGTGAACGCCACCTAAACCACCAGTTGCAAATACTTTGATTCCAGCAATTGCTGCGATGTGAGCTGTGGCGGCAACTGTTGTGGCAGCGCTCTTGCCCTGAGCAATAATGATTGCTAAATCTCGACTGGATGCTTTGGAAATATCATCGCGATTGGCAATGGCATCTAATTCATTGGCTTCAAGACCGATATGAACAACGCCATCAAGGAGTGCGATGGTGGCTGGGATGGCGCCGCGCTGTCGAATAATGCTTTCGCACTCTCGGGCGACCGCCAAATTGGATGGCCGTGGTAATCCATGGCTAATAATCGTAGATTCGAGTGCGACGATGGGCGTGCCCGCTGCAATTGCAGCCGAAACTTCGGCTGAATACTTAATTGCACTCTTCATGGGACAACCTTAGCCGATGTAATGAGAAGATATGAACGTGCATTTGTCCCAGATAACTCCATCGATCTTTACATCCTTGGGACTATCCACTTCCGAAGACCTTCTAGCTATTGGGCCTTCGCCCAGTGGGCGAGAACTTCTCTTTCTTATCGATGGCTTTGGCGCAGATGTCATTGAAAAATACGGTGATGCCATGCCTACTATCGCCCGACTAACTAAGTTTTCAACAATACAAACCTCTTTTCCATCAACTACAGCAACATCACTAGCAACGTTAACAACAGGAGTTTTACCTGGCGTGCACGGAATGCTCGGTTACACCGTGCAAGTTCCACGCAGTGGTGGTCGAATTCTTAACGCACTAAAAT
>Ga0209107_10000882_pt1 | contig 17072 bp, 13 predicted proteins | sample LakErihyJuly2011_2_FD_187460 | JGI IMG/M metagenome (GOLD analysis project Ga0209107, IMG submission 187460) | Freshwater microbial communities from dead zone in Lake Erie, Canada - CCB hypolimnion July 2011 (SPAdes) (version 2) | ecosystem: Environmental > Aquatic > Freshwater > Lentic >... | reverse complement strand
TATTATTATGTTTTTTACTATAAAATAGATAATATTTATAATAAAAATTAAATAGTGATGAAAATAGATATTCAAAAAATCACACGATATGGGCTTTTCTGTGGTATTTATCAAAATTATGTATTAAGGAATTTTTATCGGACTAAGCATCCCTCCCTATATTGTGTATTGGAAGGAGAATTCAATGAGAGTATATTTTATATCCTTATATTAGAGAATGGGCAAGGGAGTTTAAGAAGACATAGAGAGGATAAAATCTAAAGGAAAAACACTTTACGACATACCTAGAGTCTACAAAGAAAATGACTAATCTCCGAGGAAGGATAGTGACTTTTACGAGAAGGTCTAGCAACAATATCGAGAATTAGAAGCAGAAAATGAGATAACTAAATTAACACGTCAAGTGCGACGACCGGGCGACCCTCGGGGGTGAAACTATTGTGCCTTTAAGGGGGATTTTGCCTTAGGCAACTTCAAAGATTCTAAGAGGGCACTTCAAATAACCATATATATTTATATTTTTATATATTCATTATTATATATTCACAATTTTCTGATTCAAAATATTCAAAAATTTGTTGCAAAATTCTATAAAAATAATAGGGTGCCCGCGGTTCAAGATTATATCAATCAAATGATCTTTATTATTAGGCATCTAAAAAATTGTTAATAAAAAAATACAGCGTAAATCTGGATGGTAAAGAAAATCACTTTCATGCTGAACTTGCTTGCTTTGTGCTTTTTTTCGCTCATCTCGCCCTTTCCACCCTTCTTCTCCTATTCCTGCTCGAGGGTGTTATCATTACACTCTTCTTCTACCATCATTAGCTCCTTCTGGTTAGAGAATTGGTTAGGACGGATGGGGTTATTGTAGTAGCATTTTATCCTGTAATCAGCCGATTTAATAGAGATTACTGTATCTAGTTACCCAAGAGTGTCGTAGATATGCTTCATGAGTTACTTGGCAGGTAGGGAGTAGATTTTTCCGTAAGTCCAGTCGCCTATAAACTCGCTCTCTTCTTAGGTGATCTACTTGTCAGTGTAGTTATACACGTTGTCTATGTAAGAGATGTTGCAGTTAAGGTCTTCCGCGATAGGCTTAAAAGCGTATGAGTCTTGATTCTTTTTCTCGTTATTAGAGGTGCTGATCATTGTCCTCTTTTGATCATCTAAGATCAGATCATAAGCTATCACAAAAGAGTACTCTTTTCGCTTATCTATAGCCTTCCTTACCTTGTCTTCGGTGAGTCCATGGAGGACGATGTTGGGCTACTGCATCAGCCTTTGGAAAGCTTCTTCATTTATTCTTTTTTGATTGTCCATTTTGGTATTAAGGTTAAAAATCTCGATGTAGAAAGGGACGTTCTCTCTAAGCCATGGGTGAAGTCTTATCTCGCTGAAGGCTATTCGATTGGAGGGGTCTGGCTGAAGCATTCTATTGACAATGTCTTTGGCCTCCGCTGAGAAGGATGAAGGCATCACATAATCAGCTTCTCTAATTTTCTTGAATAACTGGGCCATAACCTCCTCATCAAATGGGAGGTAGCCCGCAAGTAGGGCATACAATATAACTCCACATGACCAAGTATCGATTTCCGTGCCACAATACACTTTTCCTGATATAACTTCAGGCGCGGCGTAGTTGGGACTTCCGCAAGAAGTCTTTAAAAATTTCCCATCCCTCATCAGATTAGATAACCCAAAATCAGCAATTTTGATGGTATTATTTACATCAATCAGTATGTTCTCAGGTTTCAGATCTCTATGGGCAACCAAGTTCTTATGGCAGTAGTCAACACCTGCAACAATCTGTCTAAAATAGTATTTGGAGTCTTGCTCACTCAACTTCCCTTTTTGTGCAATTATGTCAAAGAGATCCCCTCCTGAGATATACTCAGTCACCACAAATATATCTGCGTGAGTGTCGAGAACCTCGTATAACCTGACTATGTTCTAATGATTAAAATATCGTAAAAGCCTTATTTCTCTTTTAATTTTATTACTCATTTTTGAATTTTTCATTTTCTTTTTATTTATTATTTTTATTGCCACATTTAGATTTGTTATATCGTGTTTGGCGACTATAAATATTTGTTTGTATAAATTACGCTTAACCTTTGCGAAGGCGCCAACTCCAAGTGTTCTGTTAAGTATGTAGTGTTCTATTTTTAGTTGATTTTATGCCATTTAAAATATTTAATTATATTATTATATATAAAAATGTTGATTTATCAAATTATTTTATATATAATACGCCAATTAATAAGGAAACATTTTTTAATTTAAATTCAAAAATGGCGGAAGCACAGACTCAAATTTCAACTAAATGTAACACACAACACTCAAAGGACAACTCTTACTCAATAAATCTTATAGAGCTTAACTAAGTTCATAACTTTAGAAGAATTGAACAATATGTTTTCGGACCTCAAACCTCAACAATAATTTTAATCCTGAATATTAGTCAGAGGTGAACGAATTTCTAATACAAATGAAAAATAAACATCTAAAAGTATCCTTATATGAGTGAATTGAGAGTAGCCCTTAAGTCCATAGCAATCTAGGAAGTTTACGACTTAGAAAATCCGAGTTGAGGACCGGATCAAAAAGACCTTGGTCTAACGGCCCTATACCTAATATAAGCATACTCCGTAAGGTCTTGGATAGAATCTAGTAACAAATGGACCAAACAGATGTTAGGAGGAAGTGAAACATTAGTTAGATTCGATTGACTGTCATTAATCTCATGATAGAGGTTGAGGATCTAGCTGTTAATAGAAGTATTGTCAAAAGAGAGGTATTCCAAAGAATATAAGGGAACTCATTGAATGACAATATTAATTTAATAAATTTTAATATAATAATTATAACACAGTAAAAAAATATCAATTTCAAACTTTTTTTATGCCACTATAGTATTGACTTGTTATTTAGAATTATCTGCTAAATGCATTACTGTTGAGGTTCTTTTTGTCTCGCTCACTACTACCCGAGGATTGAATCTTTCTTTCCATATTAGAATGTGTCTTTGTGTAGATCTTCTACTCTACTTGTTTGTCAGCGTTCTATTGCTGCTTGCTCTCCTCTGGAAGTGAAAATTATCTCGGTAATATTTAAGATGTAGTGGAAATGGCTATTGTTACAGATAGTTTTTGTGGTTCCATAGGAACGGAGTTTCCAGTTGGTTCTGGTTAATAAGTCTGGTATTTAGGAGGATTGGGTGGTCTTACAGAGCCTGGTGGTTTTTAATTAATTTCCTGCGGAAAGTTTATATTAGAATCAATATTTTCAATCTAAGATTTAGGAGTGGATGTTCTTGAAGCTGGATTTTAATTAGCCTCCTTATAAATATTCTGGTTTAAATTAGAATCGATAGTTTCACTGTGCTACTTAGAAGGAGGTTTTTTCTGTTTTATATTATAATCGTTATTTTCACTGTGCTACTTCGGAGGTAGTTTTGTAGAGCTTACTGGAATAGCGGCTGACAGTGTTGAGCCTGCTGGATTAGAGCCAGCTTCCTTCTAAACAATGATTGAGCCTTTTTCCTTTTAAACCATAATCGAGCCTGCTTCCTTTTAAACAACAATCGAGCCTGCTTCCTTCTGATCAACGATTTCATGCTACAACTAATTGTATAAAGTTTACTAAATATCAAGTTTTTTTTCTAACTCTTAGTTTTTTTCTACATTTTATCTTAATTCTGTATCCAATTAAATGTTTTTTTATTAACTTTATCTCAATAATTCTTAATTTTTTTTCAATTCCTCCCTCAACTCCACTATTGAAGTCTCTAGATCACCTATGTTTTATTTTTATAAATAAGTATCACGTTTTAATATCTCGATTGTCAATGTCTGAGCTTATTCAGCCATCAACTTCTTCTCCTTGAGATGCGACAGATGCATTTACCTAAGCACCAAAGTATTGATTGTTTAGTTTCTTTGTTAAGATTATTTATTTATTTTAGTATTCTCTAGTTGAAGAACACGGTACTCCTCCGCCAGTTGTTTCATAGCAACCTTCTCTAGTTCGTATTTCTCCTACAGAGTATTTTAGTTCTTGTATAAGATTTGGTATTTTTACACATATCGTTGAAGTTGGGATTGTAGATCCTCGTATTACATGATATGAATCGCACGGTAATCTCCTTTAGCTTTGTTGATTTCTATTGAGTAATTTTTCTGCATCTTTAAATTCTGAGATTCGTAGTTGTCTTATTATTCCATCCAAACAAATGAAAGACTCTTGTAGTCACGGGACAGCTATTCGTTCTAGATCTATAGTTTTCCGATTTGTTCCAAGTAGCTATCGATCCTCACCCGCTCACTCTCCAAAATTTGTTTAAGGGAGTTTATCTACTGAGCATTGTTATCGCTAATGAAAAGCTGATTTGTGAGATTCTACTTATAATTTTGATTGTTAATCCTAAGCATTTCGTTATCACTAACAAGCTTCAGTAATTTGTTTTTAACCTTATCTAGCTCCTCCTACTACACTATAGCCACATTACTATTGTCTTTGTTCTACGCCTACAGCGTAGTTAATTTTTTAGTTAGATATTCTATCTCATTACCACTTTACTCCTTCAGCGAATTTAATTCTATCTATAGCTTATAGTTAGTGATATGTTGGTTGTTGAGCTATATTTCTTGCGACTTAGAAAGATCAGATTTTTGAGACAATTACTCCTATGTGCTCTCTAACTTAACCTTTATTTTAACGTACTGATCTTCTAGTTCATTTCTAGCGATCTTCATATCCAGAATCACCTAGTCTATGGCTTTTAACTCGGAGTCTTGTGTTGTGATCCTCTGCAAAGCAAAGTCAAGATTAATGTCTGTTTACTTCTTCTCCTAGGTTAGATAAACGTATTATTCGTCCAATTTTTTGTGAGTTGTTTTCATTTCTTCTTGTTTTTCTTTGTAATTTTATATTTCTCTACCATTGATCACCAATGACTACTCAAGTTCAAATATCCTAGATCTCAGTTATTCACCATTTTTAAGGATTTCTTTGATATGTAGACTCTGACCCTCCTTGTCCAACTGAAGATCCGCCACCTATTCCTCCAGATCTTTTATTGTCTTCTTGTGAATACTTAGTTAGTTCTAAAGGTTAGTTGATTTGAATTTGAGATCTTCCATGTTGCGTTCGACCTCTTTTAATAGGGTCACCTTGGTGTCCTCGGAGAGTTTTTTATCGTCAACTTGGAAGGATAGTTGCTTAATTTTGCCCTCAATTATCTAGTATTCTTTATATTTATGTGAGAGGCTTAGGTCTTTTTATCGGACCTCTTCTTCTAGGAGATTTTTGGCGTTCATGAGTTAAATTACCTTCTCCTTAAACTCTTTCAGCTCGATTTATGCCTAATCATTGTCAGATTGTAGTTATTAATGATCTATTAATAGCCGATTGTGTTGTGCTAGGACTTCTCGATGGATACTGTGGATTTCATTGATCCGATGCTCAAATTTAAGACGAAGTGAGAGCTCTTCATGGAAAGCTTGGTCAGCTTGTTTTAAATCTTCTTCGATTTGGCATTTTTCGATTTATAAATTTTCTCTTTGGAGGAGCAGGGTTTTGAGATCCTCCTTCAGTCTCTTCTGCTCTTCTTTGTCGTGTTTCTCCATCTCAGCTATCTACTTCTCCTTTCTCACTATCTAACCCTCCAGTTGTGTGATAAAGTATTTCTTCTCATTCTCGAGAACTGTGATCGTCGTTTGGAAGTCGCTCCGAGAGCAATACTCTAGCAGGATACCATACACCTTCCATATATTAGCAATCAGTATCGATTGATCCTAAGCGTGGTTGAATATGGAGTAAAGCATCTCGTAAAACCCAAAGCTATAGACAAAGAGGCACCTGTACATCCTATCAATGTTCTCCTAGCTTATCCCCTTTGTTTTGAGAGTCTTCCTATCTACGCTGAACTACTTGAGCGCGGATTTCATAATCACCATTTTTTACTATGGAATCTTCAGATCACCTGTTTCCGCTTCTAATATAGTGTCATTTATCCACATTTCAAGAACCTTTATGTTAAGACTGTTTGGACCTTTAGGTTTCTTCCTTTGTAGGTTAGTTGCGGTGGTGGGTTTTGACCCCAAGGTATCATACGGTTCTATTGAAGGCTGCTATATTAATATAGGATGGCTTGGTGAGATATTATGACTTAAAACGCCCCCAGTGTGTCCTATGCTCAATCTAGACGTCTTATAATCTACAGTCTTATTAGTGTCTTTTTCCATGTAATTTTACTGAATAATGTGGTTCTTGCTAGTTTCTCATCTCTGTACTTCCATTGCAGCATTAAGAGAGACAACTATGTGTTGTGAGGAGGATTGAAACCTATCCCTCCCGCCTTTAGACTCACGACTTTACTCCCTACTTTAAGGTTTGGATTCACCTGTATACGAATGATCTCTAGCAAGCTACTGAGCTTAAATAGATGATTGTTTGACGCGGTGAATGCCTGGAAGATATGACTTCAATAAGTTTTCTTTGTTTCTATAGGTGCGTAAAATCTGATTGATTGGAACAGTATTGGTAGGAAGAATCAATTTTTCTTCAGTTGTCATATGAGTTTAAAAATTTAGTTAATTAACAATAATAAAAAAATTATTATTAAATTTAAATTTGAAATTCATGGGGAATGGAAATTGCTGCGAGACGTAGAACTTCAGACTTGATGTATAGGAGTACTCAACAGAGGTGTACAACAAAAATCGTGATAATATTGAATATAAATAAAATCAAGTTTAAATTGATAAACTTGAAACTGATCCCAATACTCACTCTCAAGAGTCTTAAGATCAAGAACATATAAATAATTTAGATATTGAAAAATTATCGATAAAACCTTTGAGCGATGATTTATAATATGAAGAACATTCGTTTGTTAATGTGGAAGAAAGTGTGGAAACATGTGACTTGAGAGAAGAAGCTTTTTCTTGAGACTTATTTTTTATATTTTAATGCTGCTTTGATATGTTCTCATTATGTCTCCCCAATCCCTACCCCAAGACCCCTACCCCAAGCCCTACCCCAACCTTAATGAGAAATATTATTGTTTATATTAATTAAAAAAAACAATATAATTAATGAAAAAGCAACAAAATTTTTATATATATTTCATAGTTCTAGATTTCTAGAAATTTCTTGCTATTCTTCCATTTTATCGTCGTAATTAATCAAGCTTAGAACCTCGTCGCACCCATCCTCTATCTCCATCTAATTGTTATGTTGGAACTCGTCTTCTTTCACTAGGTATTGGTCATACTATGATATTAAGAAAATAAATTACATTATATTATTCGAATATATCGTCTTTGAAGTTCCCGCTCGCTGTCCGACTTTGTTTTAAAGCCTCTTGGAAGGGGAACTCCACTATAGTTGGATTTAATTTCACACTCTTTTCACTATTTTTAGAAAGGAATATCGCAAAGACAAGTTTTTGAGACTAGAGGTTGACATTATGCACTTTGACCTTAAAACTAGACCCAATGGAGTCTGCTTATTGCTAAGTCATCAGATGTACCTTGTAATTGATTTCATTTATACAAAGGGTTTGTTTTGTTTATTATAAATTTTGGAAGTAATCATTCAATGGTCCTTCTTTGTTAACAATTTCGATCCACCCTTTTAAGATTATTTGCTCTTATTTTTAAGCGTTTTATAGATCCTCAAATAATTGCTTCATTTTTGTATCAACTTTAAAAGGTTAGGATTGGGGTCGGGGTTGGGCTTACCTAATTTCGGATTATCGCTGATTAGGGGGAATAGTTTGATGTGCTCGTATTTCTCTCCGCTATAAATCTTACAAAAGGATTTATTCTTGCAATTGGTGAATCTGAAATTTATATCTCCTAGGAAAAAAATGCTACCTGCTGGGAAAACAGTACTCTTAAGTGTATCGTCAACCTTTTCGAGTTGAATTTCTTACATATGGGAATGGCTGAGTAATTTCTCCAATCTTGTTTCATTGTAAAGTCTCTGATTCTCGTTAAATTCCAGATCTTCTTCCTCCTTCTCTGCTGCTATGTGATCAGTCGAGAGAGGCTGACTATCGATTTTACAAGTAAAATTCATTTATTTTTCCAAATCATGAAGATCATTGATCCTCACCATTAGCTTTTCTAAGCAATCCAGATTGAATTTCTCGTCCTAACATTTAGTTGAGATAAAAGGTAACTTTATGAGTTTCCTAAAGAGAGTTGTGAAGTTGTTCATTACCTCCATGTAAAGCTGCTTATTTGCCTTCTATTTGAAATAAATCTCGGTTTCCATCTTTTTTATGTAGATTTCTCTGTCATTTACCTTGTTAAGGATGTCGTTTTAGTTGAAGAGATCTAGGATGTTCCTCCGAGATTCCTTCCTATCCTTGTTTGTTATATCGATTTTAACCTTTTTTTCTTGTTTTTTTAGCTTGTATTCCTCTAAATCACCTGAAGATTGTTACATTTCAGGACTTTTCATCTTTATTATAGGTGGGATTTTGCCCCCCTCCTCGGTTTTTATTTTCTTTGGGGGGGAGGTTTACTATATCTCGATTTCTTACTTCCTCTTTTTCTTCTTCTTACCGGTTTCCATCTGAGAATTCTCGGGTTGAGTTGAAGAGTCTTTTTCTATCATTTTGGTTTCTTCTTTTAAAGATTTTTTGTATTTTTTTTTCGGCTCAAGCTCGGGTTAATATGACTGATGCAACTGTGAGTACTATTTCTTCCTTTACAATGTCTTCTTAATATACTAAGAGTTCTTGAAGATACTTAGGTTATCGAAGGCGTTTTAAACCGCGTTTTTTTCAATCGCTATCTTAGAGCTCTTAGAGGTCTAAAGGTCCATTTGATACTCCGTTAGAAGTTGGTAAAATTCGATGAAATTGAGATACATTAGCTCTTTATATATCAAATCCGGGTCTTTATTCGTGGTGTTCAACTACTCCAGGAACTTATTGACTTCTTTTATAAGGTTTTCAAGATAAATAATGCTGTCCTTCATGCCTTCAACCTAGACATTATCCTTCTCATCAAGAAAACACTGTAAGATATCGTATCCATCGTTCAATATATTGATAATTGTTTTATAATCATATTGTATGTTTCCGGACTATTAGGCATACCTAAGATAGAGAATCTATTGGTTCCAGATATTGATCCTTGCCTATTGGTAACGTAGTCCCCCCTTGAATCTTATTCCGATACTATTAAACATGTTGATTTAGGCTTAGAAGTTTACATGATTCTGGGTGTCCAAGTCTTTTATTTTTTTGAAGATCATTTGAAATTGTTCGTAAGTGATTATAAGATCTTCTACGAATTAGTTGTTGATAGGCTACTTTTTGTAGTCATTTATTATACGTATAGCCATCTCAATGTGCTCCTAACTCGGGTTTTATACTTCAGGGATATAAGAGTCTTCGTATTTCTTTATGTTATCTAAGAGGTTGTCGTATTGACACCAGATGGTGACCATGATCTCCTCATCATGGGAGGTCACAGGTAGATGGATAAGTTTCTTAAAGATATCCTCCATGACCTCCTTTTTTATCTTAATTTGTTCATTTTTATATTTCTAATAAAAAATATTGAATTCCCCAAAACACTCTTGTATCCTTGCCTCAAGAGAGTTGAAGAACTCCTTTTCTTTCGCAAGAATTATCCGACATCTATCCAATTAATCAATCATATCGTCTATCTCCATGTTAGTTCGAAGACCCTTCCTTCGCTCCGTGTAATCTTGTTACTAAGAGTCGTATTCGCGCTCCAGATCTTCCTGAGTTTGGAGGAACTCGTTGTATTTGGAGATGATGTTGGAGGCTAGGTCAATCTGAAATTTGAGGTAGTCGTAGATTTAGTCGTTTTTTTCGTAATAAGTGGCTTTTTAGATGATTTTTTCCCATTTAAAGATATCCCCTCTTTTGAGACCCGTTTTATAAGAGTACACACGGTTCAGAAACTCGTAATTGTTTATTTTTTCCAGTAACCCTTCCTTATTAAGGAGGAGGTTCTTCAATAACCGGTATTTCATCAACCTTAAAGGTTACATGGTTTCCTGGTCATAAGCCGTAGAGGTACTGATCTAGTGGGACACAAAAAACTCATCTAATTCCCCTACAAACACCTCTAGGTTCTTGAGATCTTGATCTATCTCTTGGATTTCATTGCGGAAAAAAATGCAGCTTTTTATCATTCGGGTCTTGATGTCAGTGATCCCTATATCAGAGTACTTTTGATTATTCATTTCTAAACATTTTTGTCGGTTTTTTATTAATATTATGGCGTTACTTTCCTTGTTAAAGTAAGTTAAGATGTTTCTAGTCACTTGATTGTATTAAATTGTCTCATTTTTAAGCAATTATCCTTTAATATAAAGCTCGTTAAGCTCGATTCGGAGGTAGCAGTCCTCGGGGATCATCAGATCCTTCATTATCTCCTACTGATCTCTCAAAGTCACATACGATATCTTCTCTTCAGTTGAGCCTAGAGTATGGCTCCTGGAGATCCTTAGAATTTAACTGTTCACGCTTTCCACCCACTACATAATCAGCTCTAAGATCTGCAGTTCCTCTAGCTCTTTTTTATTGTTCAGGTTAAGTGGTGTCTGCCTCATCTCCTCGACATGGTAACGTAGAAGAGCAAAGTTATCGATAATAAGTATTTTTTGTTACAAATTCTCGTGAGAAAAATTTTTATTATACTATTTTTTCCAATTCAACCAAGCCGTGTAAAGTTCTTCAATTTTAATGAATTTCTCATACAAATTTTCGTTGTACTGGACCTGAAGTTCCTTTCCAATCTCATATAAGTTTATGATCTCCTCGGGAGATTTTTCTTCACTCGTCTGTTCTAAAATACTCGAGGCTTCACAGTTCCACACAAACAAACTTAGCTGGACATATATTTCTTTGATCCGGGTGTCATAGTGTCGGTTCTTCATACCTTCCTTAACGTTCTGTCTGATAACCGTATAGTTAATTGTTAGGATTTATTGGTAATCACTAAGGGAGAGGTGTTTCTTCAAAGTGTCGATTTGGATCTTTATTTTCGGGAAATTGGTCATATCTATTTAATTGAATTTGCTGAAAAGTTTGTAGATGTTCTTAAGCCATTCATTTGACTTCTTGATGTCGTTGAAGATCTCACATTCCTGCTTGAGGGTTAGCTTAGACGCTTGAATGTCTTTCTGGATTTTCCTTAACAGCTCGCACTCATCTTCCTCGATTTTACCTGCGAGGATTATCTCTTGGATTTTCTGTTTGTATTCATTGGCTTTGTCTAACTTTTGTTGAATCTAGCAGATTAATTTCTTCTCGAATTTGTTTTTTCGCGCTATGTCGTAGTATTTAGCTATCTCCTCGAGGTCGGGCTTCTTTTGTAGGCCCTGGGTTATCTCCTTGTGGAGCTCTATCTTGCTATAAAAATCATCGATTGCAGCAAATTTGAACTTTGAACGGTCAATTTATGTCTTTTTAGCTTAATATTTCTCCTCTCTGTAGTCTTCCTCACAAAGGAACTCTTCCAATTAAAATCTTTATTTCTTTAGATCGTCTAAATACCCTTATATCTCTTTCAATTCTTCAGATTAAAAGGGTAGGCTTTACCCCTCTTATAATAAATAATATAGATCCTCTTCGCTGATCCTTGCATCTTCGTACGCATCTTGCTCGATGTCTACTCCTTTGACTTTCGCTGCCCAACACTCATATTTATGATAGATTTGGATGCACTCCTTCATTTAAGGACAGCTAAAACTCATTTAATATAAGCACTCTTCCAATAAGTTTTAAAAATAACTCTAAGAGCTGTTTTTTAATAAAAGGCATTTCTCGAAATTGAGCGTCCAATTCTTCACTTTTTGTTACTCTTTTAAAGCATACGTGAGTTCTTGTGAAAAATCGATGTAGATGTTCTGATTTTAGTCGATTATTTTTTGAAATAAATCAAATGAGAGTTTGAGTTCGTATCTGTCCATTCGTTACTTATTCAAAAGGTTTAGGTACTCTAGTTAGTCGATCTCAGACTTCTACTCATTTATTAATTTCTCTTCCTTTTAGATTTGTATGTTGAGTTATAGGATATTATTCTTGAAATATTTTTTAAGTTCGTCGCATAGAATTAAGTATTGTTGATATATTAGGTCCAAAAAGTGTTTATCTTTGATCAACCGATTATTTTCATTTTATGACTCAATCTTAAGTTCTTCAAGTGTTCGTAAGCTCATTTTTTTAATTCGAACGTTCTCAACCAACCTCTCTTGCCATTTCAAAACACCTACTTCAACGTCAAAAGTAGGCTGCCATCCAACACTATCAATCGCTGTAAGAGTTTTCAACAAAATCCGGTTTTTTTACTATTTATGCTCATCTATGTGCACTTTCTCTAAATCTTGGAAACAAATCACCTCATTTATAGTTAAATCCATTTACTATTTAAGGCACTATTGTAAGTTTTCAATGGCTTTTTGTATGTGAACTTAATAACTAAGACCAATTATCTTGTTTTATTGGGAGGTGCTGAAAGGAAGGGAGTACATCTCCTTGATTATTGTCTGATCGTACTATAAATCCTCGATTTTCTTGTTCTTTATCTTATAATCTATGAAGTTGGAAAAAAAAATGAAGTCGTAGATCTAGAACTTAGGAGAGTGTTCCTATATCAAGAATTTCTGTTTTTGGAGATCTTAGCCAAGGATTATTCCCTCCGAGATGGATTTCTTATGAGCAATGAAACTTATGCATGGAGGGCAGATGTAGCTAGCAGTCTTTTTGATCATATTCTCATTGACATTTATCTTGTAGCTTTTTTTAAGACAACTGTAGTGGTACCACTCAAGACAGCTGTCGCAGCCAATAAAATCCTCATTTGGGAACTCTTCAACGGTTTTAGAGCAAAAACAGTACTTCTCTGGCTGTCTATGCTTGTGACAGTGAATTGCGACGTAACCTCCTTAAAGAAATTATTTTTTTGTTATTATCTATTTCTGGCCTTAATACTCTTGGTCGATTTCTTCGTATATTGGAGGTAGAACAAGTGTTTTTAAATACTCCCAATTTCTGTTTTCTTTGCTTCCTATTTCATCGTTATAGTCGTTGTCTATTGGCATTCATTGGGGTTATTCTATCATCTTTGAAGCTATGCCTAGTTCATTTACTTTCTATGTATATTGAGGTTGGGGTTTGGGTTGGGGAAGGGCTATGATATTACCTTATTAAGCTCAATTTAAAATTACTTATCATCTTTGCTGAATATAAAAGTCCTATCCCTCTGATAATCGCCATTATCCTGACTAAAATAAACAGTCACATTAACATTACATTTAGCATTTTTTTCTGGTTTTTACTTCAAGGCACAATATACATGGAAGTAATTAACACAACGATTAGATACACATTATCTAGTCTCTTTCGATTTTTTGCAGAGACTGCAAGGGTGTTCGTCTTGGTCCCACGGCTGAACATATTCGAATTCCATCTTGGAGTAATCCGTCACATTTACTACCTATGTGGAGAAGAGACCGCAGGTGATATGGCACCAATGGTCGCTATTAGACATTTTCTTCATTACACCATCAGTTCCTTCACAAATACAACATATTTGTTCCTTTTTAGACTTCTAAATTCTGCACTGTTCACAGATAATGTAATAAACTTCCTGTTTATCAATATATATTTATTATTATTTCATTTTTGGAGTGTCAATTCCGTAGCATTAGAGATGGCACATGGTTGGGCAATCCTTGACAATGCACATTGCCATACGGAAACCTGTAACTTAGGGAAGAAAAAATACTTAGATTTTTTGCTTCATTTTTTTGGTCATTAGAATATCTGTAAATTTATGTAAAACAGACCTAACAATTTTCATTATGGTCTTTTGTTTTCTGGGGGTTTAATATGTATTATTACCGCGTTTTTTGAGATGTCCTTATATATATTTCTGAAGGTTAGATGGGGGAAGTCTTTTTAATCAAAGGTGTAATCTAATTTGCTTTCCATGTTACGAAATTATTATATATAATTCTTATATTTATTTTATAATCTAAATGGCTCGAATTTTAAATTTTGGCAAAAAATTTAAAAATTTCGAACTTTACGCTCAATAAATTAATTATTTTATTTTTTAATATATATATTTAAATTACCCAACCCAACCCTATAATAAATAAATTTCTTAAAATAATTAAAATTAATTAAAAAATTATTATATTAAATTCATCCAATATCGATTACACTCACACTACCATTCCCCCCTCCAAAAGCAAAGAATTTTGATTTATTACCACTATCCACTGAGTAGATCCCATCCTTAACACCTTAAATAAGCCCACATGTCTAGTAAGAGTTCTTCTCTTCAAAAAGACGAACCTCGTTCTGTCCAACCGAGCCTACCATGATATCCTTGTTGCCTGGAGTTTTGCTGAACTAACAGGTGTAGATGTATGCATGCTCACTATCCGGCCATTTAATTGTGTTAATAACTTTCCTTTTACCTAAATCCCATAATTGGACTTGATCCTTGCTTCTATAGCTTCCAGTTATCACCTGACCGTCTTTATAGTCTATTGAATCACCGCTTAGGTTGGGTCCAAATAAAGATCCGACACTTTCTCCGACCCTCATATCCCAAATAATTAAATTACTATCCCATCCACCAGACATCAAGATATTAGGATTATCGTGAACAAATTTAATTGAAAACACTCGATTGTTATGGCCAGACTATTTCCAACTAGCAGAAGGAAATAGGACAGATACAGCCTTCATGTCTTCATCATACACTCTTACATTGAAGTCTTTGCCTGAGGTTGCAAGTCTGGATCCATCCAGGTTATAATCCATGCACATAATGCTATTCTGCGGCTCATACATTTAGTGGAGGATCTTTCCTTTCTGTGCGTACCAGTGAATGATAGAGCCATCAGAGTTCACAGTAACAAGTACTTGTTTAGTTGAAATATGCTTGTTTGGGCGCCATCTAAGCGAGGTAATGGCGGAGCCTTGATCGACTATACACCCATTTTATTTATATAAGACCTTCTGGTTGGACACACTGATGACTCTTAGTGAGCCATCAGAATACCCCGACGCAAGCAACTCATCGTCAGGGCAAAATTTTAAGCAAAATACCTCAATTCCTTTGAAATGGTGGGAAAATCTAACTGAAAGATTCTTTTGATTTTTAAAGCCACTCCCAAACTAAATCTTGTTTTCTTCATTCATTTTTTTATTATAAAAATTTAATTTAAATTTCTGGATATTATTTGAATTTATTTAAGATGCAGGCATTAAGCGAAGTTGAGTAGGCGAGAGCTAAGTTAGCGGAACGATTTGGAGACTCCAGCACAGGTGGGAAAGGAAGTTAAAGAAGAAAGAAGAAGGTTGTCCACAAGACCACTATAACAGATGATAAAAAATTGAAAACAATAATTAAAAAATATGGAATCCAGCCTTTCTAAGGCATCGATGAGGTCAATATGTTCAAAGACGACAAGACAGTTCTCCACTTTGAAAGACCTGAGGGTAATTTAATTTATTAACCCACTAGTTTTGGCCTCTCTCTAGAGCAACACATTTGTGATCATAGGTAAATCAGAGACTAAAAGTAAACCCGTTTTTTGTTATTTTTTTAGCTGTTAAGGACTTACTTCCAGACATTCTTCAACATTTGGGTCCTAAATAGTTGGAATAATTGAAGGATTTAATGGGATAGCCACAGGGGAAACCAGTTGACACAATTAAGGAGGATTAGGAAGAAGATGACGAAGAATTACCATAATTATAATCAAATTTTGAGGAAGTTTCAAAAGTAGATTGATTTTAAGTTTTTCTATTTTATATAAAAATAAAAAATAAATATTATTAAATATGAATCGTCCTCGCGGAAATCTATCAGTTTAGATCACTAAAGACCCCCCACCACCAGTCTCATACGCTAAAGAATCCTCGTTATCTAAATATGATTCAATTAACGCTTCTTTCTCTGAAGTGACAAGTCCCAGGAATATTTCCCCTTCCCCACTTAAACTAGCCAAGTTAAAGAAATATAAGCCCTCAACCTCTCTTGCAGAAGAAAATTTGGTTCAGAATTATAACAAATTTAGTACTATAGTACCCAAAATTCTGACTAATTTGCCTTAAAGAATGGAGCTTCCTCTCTTCTTCAATGTTCCAAATAGAAATAATATAATTAAAAAGCATAAGACTAGGAAAGTTTGTAGGACGGATGCTGACTCTGATCATTATGGAAGATCTATTTCCCGATTAAGAGATTACAACCTCTTAGCCTTAGCATGCCAAAGAGGAGGAAAGCTCAGGTAGTAAGGAAGAGCTTATTACAGTATGGGCATCTTATGTGATAATATTGGTAAGATAAAAGAGGCGATTTCTTACTATGAGAAATTTCTCGAAATTTGTAAAAATATAAAGGATAGACATGGGGAATCCCTCGCTTACAACTGTATTGGAGTCAATTATCAGCTAATGGCGGAAATAGACGCTAAGTACTATGAAGAAGCGATCCTCTTCCACACTAAGCATGAGAAGATAGCGGATGTGAATGGGAGATTCCTCGCCTACATTAACTTGGGACTTTGCTATGACACTGTGGGGGACCATCAGAATTCGATAAAAAACTACTAGGAGGCACTAAGGCATTCCGTAAAGATGTCAAATTTGGTTTAGTAGAGTCTAGCAATAGGGAATATCGGTAAAATAGGAGCCATGGGACTTCACTAGAATAAGGAGAAAATGAAAGTTTTTGTTGAGAAATATTTACAATTAAGTGATGAGTTGAGAGACCCAAAAGGTAAGATTAACGCATTGATGAAAATGGGATAAATTAATATCTAAGTTGGAGAATTTCAGAAAGGAAAAAGCCATTTTAATAGAGCTCTCGAGCTCGCTGAGATTAGTATGTAGGAGAAGGAATTCGATATTGCCAAATGTGGAATGGCTATATCCAGTGTTGAAATTAATTTAAATAATTATTAGAAATAGTTAGAGGAAGAGATTTCTAAAAATTCGCCACAAAAATTTATTAAATACTGATATTTCAACTAAAATATTATATTATATA
>Ga0209107_10000881_pt1 | contig 17078 bp, 12 predicted proteins | sample LakErihyJuly2011_2_FD_187460 | JGI IMG/M metagenome (GOLD analysis project Ga0209107, IMG submission 187460) | Freshwater microbial communities from dead zone in Lake Erie, Canada - CCB hypolimnion July 2011 (SPAdes) (version 2) | ecosystem: Environmental > Aquatic > Freshwater > Lentic >... | reverse complement strand
CGTAACGCACAATAAAGGAATTATGAACGGAATTGATTCTGTAGTTTTGGCTACAGGAAATGATTTTCGTGCTGTAGAAGCAGGAATTCACGCGTATGCTTCTCGAAACGGGCAGTATTCAAGCTTGTCCCACGCCAAAATTGAAGACGGAATTTTTAGTTTTTGGTTGGAAATCCCATTGGCTTTGGGAACCGTTGGCGGATTAACGTCTTTGCATCCATTAGTGAAATTATCTTTAGAAATGTTGGAAAAACCATCTGCAAAAGAATTAATGGAAATTGTAGCAGTAGCTGGTTTAGCTCAAAATTTTGCTGCTTTGCGTTCATTAACTACAACAGGAATTCAAGAAGGGCATATGAAAATGCATTTGAATAATATTATAAATCAATTTCAGGCAACTGCCGAAGAACGTATTTTGATAAAAAAACATTTCAAAGAAAACACCGTTTCGCATTCTGCAGCAGTTGAATTTATTGAGAAATTAAGGAAATAGATTGCTTCATTCCTCGCAATTACAAAAAATGGAAAAAACATTTTACAGTAACGGAAAACTATTAATTACAGGCGAATATTTGGTTCTTGACGGGGCAAAAGCTTTGGCATTGCCAACAAAATTCGGGCAATATTTAACCGTTAATTCTGGTAAAAATCAAGAAATTCATTGGACAAGTTTTGATAAAGACAAAAGCATTTGGTTTCAAGAAACAATTTCTTTTTCTGAAATTATAAAGTATAAAAAGTTAGAAAATCAACCAGTAAAGGCAACTTTAATTAAAATTCTTCACGAGGCTTATTTATTAAATCCTGAGTTTCTAAATTCGTCTGAAGGATATACTATTTCTACAAATCTCACATTTCCTAAATTTTGGGGATTAGGCACGTCTTCGACTTTAATTAATAATATTGCTCAATGGTTGGAAATTAACGCCTTTGAGCTTCTTAAAAACAGTTTTGGCGGTAGTGGTTATGATATTGCATGCGCTCAAAATGAATTGCCGATTTTTTATCAAATAATTGATGGAAAACCAAAAGTTGAAATCGTGAATTTCAATCCTGTTTTTTCTGATAATATATATTTTGTCTATTTGAATCAAAAGCAAAATAGCAAAACTGCGATTGCTTCATATTATAAAAAACAAAATAATTTAAATGCCGTTTTTCCTGAAATCAACAAAATTACAGTTGAAATTACTGAAGCGATACCTTTAGAAAAATTCCAAGAAGTACTTCAAAAGCACGAAAATATAATGAGTGACGTATTAGAAATTCCACCCGTGAAAAATAGTTTGTTTTCTGATTTTAATGGAACTGTAAAAAGTTTGGGTGCTTGGGGTGGCGATTTTGTTTTGGTAGTTTCCAATGAAAATCCAACTGCCTATTTTAAAGCAAAAGGTTTTGAAACCATCATTTCCTATTCAGATATGATTTTGTAACAGACAAAAATCCACAAAGAAAAATCCCGTCAAGTTTTGAACCTGACGGGATTTTTTATAATTGTTAAAGTTTAATTTAGTAATTAAACTGCGCTCTGTTGTCTTCAATTTTAGCATCAACTTTCAAAGCTGGAATAATTCTTCCTGAAGCTGAAGCATTTTGAGATTTTAATTTAGCCACATAATCTGCATAATTTTTCAAAGCAGGCGCTGTTATAACTGATTTTGTTTTCACAACATAAACCCCTGAATTACCTTCAACTGGTGCAGAAACTTTATCGCCTTTCAATCCAAAAGCAGTTCCAACGACTTTTTGTTCTTGACCTACATTTGGTAAAGATGGATTTTCCATAGTAACATCAACTGCAGGTTGAACCGTTGTAGCGTTTGCTTTGGCAATAGCATCTAAAGTTGTTCCAGTCATTTTAGCTTTAATTTTTTCAGCTTTTTTCTTGTTTTTAAGAATTGGTTCAACAGAAGGTCTTGCATCTGAAACTGGTGTTAAACCTGCTTCGAAAACTGCTTTAACTTTGGCAATAACATTACCAACATTTGCAACTTCAAAACGTTTTACATCACCAACATTTGTTTCTTTTTCAAAAGCCCAACGAACAATTTGTCTTTGATTTCCAATAGAACCAAAACTCTCGTCCATAACTTTTACTTTAATAGCTGGATTTATAGTAATTGCAGCAGCTTTAGCCACTTTTTCGAAGTTGCCTTCAGTAGCATCCATTTCAAATTTTACTGATTTGTTGTAAATTTTATCAGAAGTAGCCTCAGATGGTTCTATTTTTTGAGCAATTGTAGCCAAACGAACCGCATCTTGCTTGTCGGTTACATTAATAATATGAAAACCGAAATCTGTTTCTACTAAACCAATTTTTCCAACTGGATTTCCAAATACGAAATCATTGAACGGTTTTACCATTTGGCCTTGACCAAAATAGCCTAAATCGCCACCTTGTTGAGAAGAAGAATCATCAGAATTCATTAAAGCCAACATCATAAAACTTGACGGATTTGCTTGTGCTTGCGCCAATAACATTTCTGCTTTTGCTTTTGCTTCTGCTTTCGTACGTTTTTCTTTTTTGTTTGGCACTTGAGTTCCTTCATAACTAATTAATACGTGAGAAGCTTTTGCATTTGCACCAGATTTTCTTCCCATAGATTTAGAAAGACACACATAATTATTGTTAGTATAAGGCCCAAAAACTTCGCCTGGCGCTAAATTGAATAATTGTTCAGCGAATTGAGCTGGCAAATCTTTTTTGGCTACATAAGAAGAATCATAAGGTTTGTCGGAATTAGCATTTACAAATTCGATATTATTTGAAGCGCCTTTGAATCCTTGTAAAGTATCATTTTTACTAGTTGCTTGATTGTAAACTATTCTTCCAGACAATAATGCATTTACTGAAGTTTTAACTTCATTTTCATCTTCTGGCGACGCTTTATCTTCAATTAAAACATATTCTATTTCACGAGATTCTTCCGCTTTGAATTTTTTCTCGTTCGCTTTCATGTACGTAGTAATTTCTTCGTCAGAAATTTTCACATCACTATCTTTTACTGTAGAGAAAAGAACTGAAACATAATCAAAGTTGACTTTGTTTACTTCCATTCCGTATTTGAACTTTCCTTCACTTTCAGTAGTATATACACCAGATTTAACTAAAGTATTGTATAATTGATATTTTGCATTTAACGCAGCATCTTTTTCTCTTTCTTTAAAATTTTGAGCTTGCTCAGGATTAGATTTAAAGAATTCTTTGAATTTTGCAACATCAAATTTTCCTGCAGCATTCAAAAAAGTTGGATTTTGTCCAATATTTTGATCGGCTTTTAAAACTTCCATTATGTGGCTTTCACCAACTCTAATTCCTAATTTATCAAATTCTGCCGTCAATAAAGCGATAGAAACTTCTTGATCCCAAACTCTATTAGCTGCTTGAGTAGCACTCATTCCTTGTCCGCTTTTTTCAACGTTGCTAACTTTAATTCGGAAATCTTCAAAAGAAATATCCTTTCCGTTTATGCTACCAACATCTTTAGAAGTGCTTGCAAACCCACCATTACTAAAAAGATCGCCTATTATAAATGCTAATAAACAAAACCCAATAACAAGTATTAGAAGAAGTGAACGTTGTCTGATTTTTTGTAAAACTGCCATTTTTTATTGTGTTAATTAAAATTCTGTGTGCGAAAATACAATTATCTATTTAATAATTATAGTTGAAATGTTATATTTTACAATAAATTTCATTTATTTTTAAATATTACTATTTTGAAGTCATTTTCACCAATTCAATTTTCTTATTTGAAGCTTCTTCAATAACAAAAGTATAGGTTCCAATTTTAATTTTTTCTCCTTTTTGAGGGATTTCTGTGGTAAAATCCACGATAAATCCGCCAAGAGTTCCATAAGAATCACTTTCGGGAATGTTCAGTTTGTAGGTTTGATTTAAATATTCAACATCCAATCGTGCCGAAAAAACAAAAACGCCTTCTTCGATTTCATTTTCAATGCGAATTTCTTCTAAATCGTGTTCGTCTTCTATTTCGCCAAAAAGTTCTTCTACAATATCTTCGATCGTTATTATTCCCGCTGTCCCGCCATATTCATCAAGAACAACGGCAATGCTTTTTCTTTTTTTGATAAGTAAATCCAAAACTTCTTTTATAAAAATAGTTTCGGGAACAAATTCCACCGCAATTAATGTTGATTTTATGGTTTTTGGCTTTTTAAATAAATCAAAGGAATGCACATATCCAATGCAATCGTCTAATGAATTTTGGAAAACCATAATTTTAGAATAGCCCGTTTCTATAAATATTTTCTTTAAATCTTCAACAGAATCATCAATATCCACAGCAGCGATTTCAGTTCTTGGCGTCATAATATCACGTGCTTTCACTCCTGAAAACTCCAACGCATTTTGGAATATTTGAATTTCAGAATCAACTTGTTCGTGATCTTCAAAATGGTTCATTTGTTCTGTAATGTAATTTCCAAGTTCTAATTTGCTAAAAAACAAAGGCACAAAATCGCCTTCTGTTTTAAAAAATCGTTTCAAAATTGTATCTGAAATCCACATTATAAAAGATGAAACAGCATAAAAAAGCAAATAGAAAAAATAGGCAGGAATAGCAAAAAACTTAATAAAAGTATTGGCATAAATCTGAAAAAATACCTTCGGAAGAAACTCGGATGTCATTAAAACCAATAATGTAGAAAGCACGGTTTGGATTAATAAATTGGCAATATTTGAAAATTCATACCCCAAAGTTGTAATCCAGCGCATCAATAATTCGCCCATAAAAAAGCCGTAAATTACCAATGCTACATTATTTCCAATGAGCATTGTAGCTATAAACTGCGAAGGTTTTTCGGTTACTTTTGTGAGGATTTTGGAAAGAAAATTATCTTGTTTTTTTTCAATTTCAAGATATATTTTATTGGAAGAAATGAAAGCAATTTCCATTCCCGAGAAAAATGCGGATAGTATCAAACATAATATTATAATACTAATTTCCATAGTTTACTTTGATTCGTTTCTTGCTTCGAATTTCTTAGCAAATTTTCTTCTGAAGAAAAACATAAAAACCGATAAAAGTGCTATTCCTAAAAAAAGAAAGTGCTCATCTGTAGCTTCATTCCAAACAGAGATTGATTTGTAGGCAAAGAAAAAAGCGGCTACAAGATAAACGTACTGGGTATATTTTAAATAATTCATTTTTTAATTTTTTAAATTAGTTTGCTTGAATGATTTCTCCTGATATTTTTTGAGAATTTACAATTTTGAAATCTTTGCTAAAATCGATTCCTTCGCCATAAGAAACACCTTTAGGATCTGTAAATTTAAACTTTTTTTCGGTATAAAACCACTCATTTTTTTGATCAAAATACAATTGTTCTGTTTCCAAAACCTGCCCCGTTTCATTTGTAATTCTCACTTTTCCTTGTAAATCTATTACATCTGTAGTTTTATAAGAAACAGCATAGTTTGAAGTTACGAATGTTTTTTTGTTTTTTGGGTCATAAAAGGTAACGTGAATCCCTTTTGGAAATTCTGTAAATGGAAATTCAACACTTGCATAATCCAACATTTTAGGGCTAATCAATATAGATTTTATTCGACCCGAATCAGTATATTTCATGTTAAAATCGTCAGCTTCACCACTTGGTGCAAACTCGGTGAAATTTTGCTTTTGTACTTCTTTGAAATTACTTTCGCAAGAAAAAATACCGCAGGATAGAAGTAGTGCGAGGGTAATATTTCTTAACAAATAGAGGTTGAAAGTCATAAAGCTTTTATGGTTGAATTCAATTAGTGCAATGGTTACAAATAATGTCAATTCAAACGACATTTTCATTGACCGTAAGCCTAGTAATACCGTCTTTTTTGAAACCATTTATCATTCAATGAAAGTCCAATACTAATATTAGTGTAGTTTTCTTGAACTAAATTTGAAAGTGTCGTTCCTCTTTTACCGTATTCTAAACCAATATTTATGTTAGAAAATACTCCAATTATCGGCAAACCGAAACCAGCTGTCATTCCCATATCATTGATTGCTTTGTTGTTAATTAACAATCCCGTATTTTCATATTTTAAACCTGCACGGTAAGTAACCTTTTTCAAATAACTAGAAAAGGCGTTGTAATTTGGGATATAAAAACCTCCAATATTATATTTAATAGCGTTTTCAAATTGCGTGTTTTGAATATCTACAAATCGATTGCCCATATTATTGTTCTTTTGGAATGTAATTTCGGTTCCAATCATCCATTTTTTTGATTGTCCAATTCCAAATCCAACTGCCAATTTTGACGGTAATTTGATAGTTGTGTTTGCAACGGTAATCGCAAGATCGTTAACTACAATTTCTGAACCAGATGAGGTGTATTGAATAGTTGCAATATTTCTTTCGTTAGTTGATTTTAATCTGCTTTCTGGGGAATATGTTAGGCTTCCAAATCCAGAAAGTTTGCTGTTTATTTTTGTATTGTATGTTAAACCAGCAGTGAATGTAGCGCCAGAAATATTAGATAAATTTTTCTCTCTTGAACCATATTGAGGGCCGTCTACAAAGCGCAGAGAATAGGTTTCTATTTTTCCAAAGTTGTAACTAAAATCAAGTCCAACACTAAATTTTGGGGTAATTGCATAACCAACTCCTACAAACGCTTTATTAATACCTCCAGTACCAGAACTCTGTCTGATTTGCTCTGGTGCAATTGGATTTGTTGTTGCTGTAATCCGTGTTTGAATATTGTACCCTACAGAAGTAAAAGGAAGCAATCCAAATCCTGCACCAAATTTTCCTAGTGGAAGTCCTACAGCTAGATAATCTATAGCAGTTCTTCTTGCATTTTCTTTTTGAGAGGAAGTTTTTAGCTTTGTAGTAAGATAGGTTCCTCCAACTGAAAAAGTGGTTAACTTTAAACTTGTATAAGAAGATGGGTTTTGAAAATTCACGTGAATACTATCAGAAAAAATCGTCAACCCTCCCATTGAGCGGTTTTCAGCGGTTCCTTTGAATTTTACGTCTCCAATTCCGTAAAAAGAATAAGGAGATGAAGTTGCTTGTTGTGCAAATGATATTAATGAAAAAAGTAGAAAAGCGGGTACTATAAATTTTTTAATCATTTTTTGATTTTAATTGAAATGTTTGGTTCAAACTCTCTAATAGGAAATTTGAATTGGCAAATATGGTATTTTTTAATCGTTTAGCCAAAAAATCTGCGTCTCCTCCCGTTAAAATTATTATAAATTTAGGATATACCTCTTGATATTGATTAATAAAGCTATTAATTTCATGTATTGTCCCATTCAAAACTCCCGAATGAATTGCATTTTTGGTTGAATTTCCAATTAAATTTTCTTTGTTCGTTGCATTTGATTCTTTTTCAAATGATTCTAAAGACAATAACGGCAATTTTGACGTGAAATTATGAAGTGATTCATACCTAAGCCGAATTCCAGGTGAAATTGCACCTCCAAGATAATTGTCATTCTCGTCGATAAAGTCATAAGTTATACAGGTTCCAGCATCAATTACCAATCGATTTTGATTTGGAAACTTTAAAACTGCTCCGCTAGCAAGTACCATTCGATCAATTCCTAGTGAATTTGGTGTGGCATACTTATTATGAAAAGGAAATTTGGATTCGTGATTGATAAAATGAACTATCAGCCGATTATTATAAACTAAAAAGACTTCTTTATTTATATTTCCAACAGAGGCAACAACCAAATCCGAAGCGTTTTGATATTTATTTAAAATAAAATCAATTTTAATTTTAAGTTCTGAAGGACTAAAATCAAAACGGTCCAAAAGGATACTGCCCTCAAAAACAGCTGCTTTAATTTTTGTATTTCCGATATCAACCGCTAAAAGCATAATTTATATTTATATGCTGCGAAGGTACGAATAGATTTTTTTTAATAATTGTTTTGTATAAATTAAAATTCGTCCTATATTTGCACCCGCTTAAGTAAGGTACCTTAGCTCAGTTGGTAGAGCAATGGACTGAAAATCCATGTGTCCCTGGTTCGAACCCTGGAGGTACCACAAAAAACATCTCTAATCACTTTGTAAAGTAGTTAGGGATTTTTTGTTTAAACACACTTTTTATTTTCATTAAACTCATGGAGTCCTTTGAAAGATGAATTTGCATTAAAATAATTATCACTTTTTGTTGATAACTTCTCTTTGATTTCTACTTCAAAAAAACCTAAATTTGAAGTTCGATTTTTTCAATTAATTTCCAACCCCAAATAGTAATTTCCATTTTTTCCGGCTTTAAAAGGTTGAAATCAGAAATTTATTTTTTGAATTTTTATAAATATGTACCTAATATTCGATACTGAAACCACCGGATTGCCAAAACGTTGGGATGCGCCAATTACCGACACAGGCAACTGGCCGCGTTGCGTTCAAATTGCATGGCAATTGCACGATGAAATGGGAAAACTTATCGAACATCAGGATTATCTAATCCAGCCAGAAGGATATAACATTCCCTATGATGCCGAAAGAATTCACGGGATATCTACCGAATTGGCTCAAGCCGATGGGATTTCATTATCTGAAGTTTTAAAAAAATTCAATGTTGCTTTAAGCAAATCTAAATTCATTGTAGGTCAAAATTTGAAATTTGACATCAATATTATGGGCTGCGAATTCCACCGTTTGGGAATTGAAAGCCCAATGAGTTCTATGCCAGTTTTAGATACCTGCACAGAAGTTACCGCTACTTTATTGCAATTACCTGGTGGACGTGGAGGGAAATTCAAATTACCAACCCTCACAGAATTACATAGTTATTTATTCAATAAACCATTTTCAGAAGCCCACAACGCCACTGCAGATGTAGAAGCAACCACGCGATGTTTTTTCGAATTGATTCGTACAGAAATCTTTACGTATAAAGAACTTCAAGTCGAACAAGATTTTTTTCAAGAATTCCAAAATTATAATTCGGCACCAATTCAGCTTATTGGATTGCAACACATCAATCTTAAAGAGGCTTCTGAGAAAATCAAACAGCAATTTGGCGAGCAAAATGTTGCGCCAGTTTCAAAAGTGACACTTTCAGAGAACAAGCAAGTTCTAATTGATACTGATTTTGTTCATTTGCATAACCATACGCAGTTTTCTGTTTTGCAATCTACCATTAGCGTGGCAGAGTTAGTGAAAGCGGCATCTCAGAATAAAATGCCCGCGGTTGCCATTACAGATCACGCCAATTTAATGGGCGCTTTTCATTTTGTCCGCGATATTTTATACCACAATAAAGCAGCCGAATCTAAAAATGCAGCGGCTGTTGCCAATGGAGAAGAAGCCACAGAAGTGGTTATGAAACCAATTGTTGGATGTGAGTTTTTTGTTTGTGAAGACCACAAAGATAAAACTCGAAAAGACAATGGGTATCAAATTGTATTTCTCGCAAAAAACAAAAAAGGGTATCATAATTTAGCTAAATTATCATCCATTGCCCATACCGAAGGATTTTATTATGTTCCCAGAATTGACCGATCTTTAATAGAAATGTATAAGGAAGACCTGATCGTTTTGTCGGGAAATTTATACGGTGAAATCCCAAATAAAATTCTAAATTTAGGAGAAAACCAAGCCGAAGAAGCCTTGATTTGGTGGAAACAACAATTTGGCTCTGATTTATACATTGAGGTAATGCGTCATAATCAAGAGGACGAAAACCGAGTAAATACAGCATTAATTTCATTGGCAAGAAAGAATGATGTTAAAATTGTGGCAACCAATAACACCTTTTACATAGAAAAAGACAATGCCAATGCGCACGATATTTTGCTTTGTGTTCGCGATGGTGAAAAGCAATCTACGCCAATAGGTCGTGGTCGCGGGTACCGTTACGGAATGCCAAATCAGGAATATTATTTCAAGTCGGGTCAAGAGATGAAAAAGCTTTTTACAGATTTGCCTGAGGCGATTGCGAACCTATCAGAAATTGTAGCTAAAATTGAAATCTATGATTTGGCTCGTGAAGTTTTATTACCAAAATTTGAAATTCCACAAGAATTTTTAGTTTCTGAAGATGATAATGATAGCGGAAAACGAGGTGAAAATGCTTTTTTGAAACACCTAACTTTAATTGGTGCTAATAAAAGATATGTTGAAATTACAGATGAAATTCAAGAACGCATCGATTTTGAATTATTGACGATTCAAAATTCGGGTTATCCAGGTTACTTTTTGATCGTTCAAGATTTCATCGCCGAAGCCCGAAAAATGGATGTTTCTGTTGGACCTGGTCGGGGTTCTGCAGCAGGTTCAGTAGTGGCATATTGTCTCGGAATTACCAATATTGATCCTTTATTATACAATTTGCTTTTTGAGCGTTTCCTAAATCCAGATCGTGTGTCTTTACCCGATATAGATATCGATTTTGATGATGAAGGTCGAAGTCGCGTAATGGATTATGTAATTAAAAAATACGGTTCAAAACAAGTAGCTCAAATTATCACATATGGAACAATGGCTGCGAAATCGGCAATTCGAGATACAGCACGTGTGTTGGATTTACCGCTTTTTGAAGCGGATAAAATAGCCAAATTAATTCCGGCTTTAATTCCGGCGAAATGGAGTTTGGCACGATTTCTAAAAGATGCTGAAGCCGATATTAAAAAAGTGCTTCGACCTGAAGATTTTGAAAAAATTAAAGATTTAATTGCAATTTCTAAAGACGATGATTTACTTGGCGAAACGATTCAGCAAGCGCAAATATTAGAAGGAAATTTAAGAAATACTGGGATTCACGCCTGCGGTGTAATTATTACGCCAAGCGATATTACCAATTTTGTGCCTGTTGCAACTGCAAAAGATTCGGATTTGTATGTTACGCAATTCGACAACTCTGTAGTGGAAAGTGCGGGTTTATTAAAGATGGATTTCTTGGGATTGAAAACCCTAACATTGATAAAAGACACCGTAAAATTGGTGAAATACAGATCAGGAATTGTTTTGGATCCTGATACTTTTCCAATTGATGATTTGAAAACGTATGAGCTTTTTCAACGTGGCGAAACAGTTGGTATTTTTCAATATGAATCTGCTGGAATGCAGAAATATATGAAGGAATTGAAGCCAACAGTTTTTGGAGATTTAATTGCCATGAATGCCTTATATCGTCCAGGACCAATTGCTTATATTCCGAGTTTTATTAAAAGAAAAAATGGAGAAGAAGCCATTGTTTATGATATTGATGCCTGCGAAGAATTACTGAAAGATACTTATGGAATTACCGTTTATCAAGAACAGGTAATGCTATTGTCTCAAAAATTGGCTGACTTTTCAAAAGGGGATGCCGATGTTTTACGTAAAGCAATGGGGAAAAAACAGAAAGATGTCTTGGACAAAATGAAGCCTAAATTCATCAGTCAAGCAGCAGAAAAAGGACACGCAGAAGATAAATTAGAGAAGATTTGGAAAGATTGGGAAGCATTTGCGGAATATGCATTTAACAAATCACATTCTACTTGTTATGCTTGGATTGCGTATCAAACCGCCTATTTGAAAGCAAATTACCCAGCCGAATATATGGCAGCAGTTTTGTCTAATAATATGAGCGATATTAAGCAAGTTTCCTTTTTTATGGAAGAATGCAAGCGCATGGGATTACAAGTTTTAGGCCCTGATGTGAATGAGTCATTTTATAAATTTACTGTTAATGAAAACTATGCCGTTCGTTTTGGAATTGGGGCTGTAAAAGGCGTTGGAATGGCAGCCGTTCAAACCATTGTAGATAACAGAAAAGAGGGTAAATACAAATCAATTTTTGATTTAACAAAGCGAATTGATTTGCGTTCTGCAAATAAAAAAGCGTTAGAAAACCTAATATTAGCGGGTGGTTTTGATTCGTTTCGAGGAGTTACAAGAGCACAATATTTTCACGATGATGGCGATGGAATCACATTTTACGAAAAAGCAATTCGCTATGGCGTGAAATTTCAGGAGAATGAAAATTCATCGCAAGTGAGTTTGTTTGGTGAATCGAGTGATGTTCAAATTGCAGAACCCGTTGTTCCGCCTTGTGAAGATTGGTCAACAATGGAAAAATTAGCCAAAGAAAAAGAAGTCGTTGGGATTTATCTTTCGGGACATCCACTTGACGATTTTAAAAACGAAATGAAATATTTTTGTAATTCGAAAATGGAGACTTTAAAAGATTTGGTTCCACACGTGAATAAAAATTTAAGTTTTGGGGGAATAATTACCAATGTACAACATCGTGTTGCCAAGAATGGAAAAGGTTGGGCGACTTTTGTTTTAGAGGGTTATGATGAAAATTTTGAATTTAAAATCTTTGGCGAAGAATATATGAAAAGCCGACATTATCTAATTCCGAATAGTTTTACGTATATGAAAGTATTGGTGAAAGAAGGTTGGCCGGATAAAGAAACAGGCAAAAAAAGCGAACCAAGATTACAGTTTATGGACTTTAAAATCCTGCAAGATGTTTTGGGTATATTTGCAAAAAAATTGGTAATTCATTTGAATATTAATGATTTGCACGCCGATTTTATTCATCGGTTGAGTACTGTTTTTCAAGAAAATAAAGGAGACAATACGGTAACTTTTGAAGTGTTGGAATTAGAAAAAATAAAGCGTCAAGTTGAGGTTATTCCACAAATCGTGGCTGCTTTAGATGATAGTGTTGATGATGAACTTTTTGACGAAGAAAATCCTCAAGAGACTGAAATTGAATTGGTAACAGAAATTGAGGAGATAAAAGTAATTACGAAATTGGAAATGCCAAGCAGGAAATTGAAAATTAAAATCTCAAACGAGTTGTTATTCGAGTTGGAGAAAATGCAAGTGAACTTCAAATTGAATTAATTCCACAAAACCCCTAGCCCTGATGGAAGCGGCATCCCACGCTTTTTTGCGTGGATATAGCGTACAGCAGGAAAAAGCTTCAAATAAGAAATGACAATACCTTCATAATCAAAACTAATTTCAGAATTGTGTTGGAATGGTTTTAAATTATTAAATTTGCATCAGAAAATTAATTAATAAATAGAAAATATGGCATTAGCAATAACAGACGCTACTTTTGACGAGGTAGTTTTGAAATCAGATAAACCGGTAATGGTAGATTTTTGGGCAGCATGGTGTGGACCTTGTAGAATGGTGGGCCCAATCATTGACGAAATAGGAGAAGAATTTGCTGGAAAAGCAGTAGTTGGAAAAGTAGATGTTGATGCAAATCAAGAATTTGCTGCTAAATATGGTGTAAGAAATATCCCAACAGTTTTAGTATTTCACAACGGAGAAGTTGTAGGACGTCAAGTAGGTGTTGCGCCAAAGCAAACGTATGCTGACAGTTTGAATGCTTTATTGTAAAAAGCAGAATTCAAATAGAATTTAATTAAAGGTTTGGCGAAAGTCAAGCCTTTTCTATTTAAACTGAATTTATTTCAGTTGCTATATTTTCAATCTTTTAATTTTTAAATCGTTTAATCTTTTAATACATTTGGAATATGAAGATAGAATCACAAATAGAGAAAATCTCGAGCTTTCAGCATCTGGAATTGTTGGCAAATCAGGTTGTGGAAGGTTTCATTTCGGGTATGCACAAAAGTCCGTTTCATGGATTTTCTGCTGAATTTGCAGAGCATAAAGTCTATAATATTGGGGAAAGTACGAAGCACATCGACTGGAAATTATTTGCAAAAACCGACCGACTTTATACCAAAAGATACGAAGAAGAAACCAATTTGCGGTGTCATTTAATTATTGACAATTCGTCTTCAATGCATTATCCAATGTTAAAAGACAACCAATTATTCTATGAAAATAAGATTGGTTTTTCAGTTTTAGCAGCAGCGGTTTTGATGAATTTATTAAAGAAACAGCGCGATGCTGTTGGGTTGAGTGTCTATTCTGATGAGTATGAATATTATGCTCCCGAAAAAGGAAGCGATCGACACCACCGAATGATTTTAAACAAATTGGAATCCTTATTAGAAAATCAAAAAAGTACAAAAAATACCGATACAGTTGCATTTTTACATCAAATTGCCGAAAAAATTCACCGCCGATCCATGATTATTTTGTTTACCGATATGTTTCAATCTGGAAACGAAGAAGCTTTGTTTTCAGCTTTGCAGCATTTAAAACATAACAAACACAAAGTGGTTTTGTTTCATGTAATTGACAAAAAAACAGAATTAGATTTTGATTTTGATACCGCACCAAGAAAATTCATAGATATAGAATCTGGCGATGAGATTACTATTTTTGCTGATTCTGTAAAAGAAGAATATGAGAATCAAGTTTCAAATTATTTCAAAAAGGTAGCGTTAACTTGTGCTCAAAACAAAATAAAGTATGTTCAAGTGTCTGCTGGTGCCGATTTCGAAAAAATACTAACCACATACCTTGTTGAAAAACAAACCTTTGGGTAATGTCGTTTACTATTATTGAATTTTTTTCAAAAAACACTTGCAGTAGTAGAAATAGATTGTATCTTTGCCCTCGCAAACAAAGTAATCTTAACTTCACAAAACAAAGTTAAGTGAAACAATAAAGCGCTGGTTTGGTAGTTCAGTTGGTTAGAATACATGCCTGTCACGCATGGGGTCGCGGGTTCGAGTCCCGTCCAGACCGCTTAAATTTGGGAAAGTCATACTGAAAAGTGTGACTTTTTTGCCCAAAAAAGGTTTTTAAAATTGTTGTGTTGTTTTGCTACGACTTTGTAACTCGTAGCCGGTTTAGTAGTTAGACCAATGAAAAGCTTTCTCGTTTAATAACGAGATGGCTTTTTTGATTTATACCTAAAAAATATGTTTTATATTTATATATTATTCTCAAAATCTAGCAATATTTATTATAAAGGGTTTACAGAGAATTTAAAAAAAAGAGTAGAAAATCATCTTGCTGGACGAAGAAAATATACTTCAACCAAAAATGATTGGGTACTAGTTTATTCTAAAGAATTCGAAATTAAAAAAGAAGCGTTAATAGAAGAGAAAAGATTAAAAAAACTCAACAGAGTTTCCCTTGAGAAATTAATTTACAATTAATTATTGCCGGTTTAGTAGTCTCGTCTTTTTGGACGAGATGAAAAGCTTTCTCGTTTTATAACGAGATAGCTTTTTTGATTTAAACTCGTTTATCTTCTCACAAAATCCCACTATTATGTGATTAATAAAATTTTAAACTCCCAAAACTTGCAATTTAAAACGCAATTCCCTTACTTTGCATCGTTCTTAGACGTACTGAATGTTATCACGAAAGCCCGAGGGATTAGACCCGTTGAAAGCTTAGCAACCCTTTATTCTTAAAGAAGGTGCTACATTCTATTCCGATTTATCGGAAACAGATAACCCGAGAATATCTCTCCCTTTCCATAACATTTTTTATTTTTTTGAACCGAATTTTTCGGCATTCTAATAATTCGTATTCCCGTTTTTCGTTGCAATCTGCACAAAAAAGTGCAGGATTTCCACTACAACCGGGGCTAAAAATGTATTCGTTTGAACTTTTGGAATTATTAATCAAAAAAAAAACAAATCACCATAAATAGCGTGATTTATAAGTAATAAAATATGTCAAATATTTCAAAACACTCAGATTCAACGCCCCCTTCGGGGGTTTGGGGGGCTCTAAAAAAACGAATTCTCATTCTCGACGGAGCAATGGGGACCATGTTACAACGCTATAATTTCTCTGAAGAAGATTTCCGAGGCGAACGATTCAAAGATTTCCCACATTCTTTAAAAGGGAATAACGACTTATTATCGCTTACACAACCCAAAGCGATTCGAGACATTCACGCACAATATTTTGAAGCAGGAGCCGATATCGTAGAAACCAACACATTTTCTGGAACTACAATCGGAATGGCCGATTATCATCTCGAAGACATTGTTTACGAACTCAACTTCGAGTCTGCAAAAATTGCCCGTGAAGTTGCCGATGAATTTACAGCAAAAAATCCTGAAAAACCTCGTTTTGTAGCAGGTTCAATAGGGCCAACAAACCGAACCGCAAGTATGTCGCCCGACGTAAACGACCCAGGTTTCAGAGCCGTAACATTCGACGATTTACGAATTGCCTACAAGCAACAAGTCGAAGCTCTAATTGATGGTGGCGTAGATTTACTTTTAGTAGAAACTATTTTCGACACACTAAATGCCAAAGCAGCACTTTTCGCAATCGAAGAAGTCAAAGACGAACGCAAAATCGACATTCCAATTATGGTTTCAGGAACCATTACCGATGCTTCTGGAAGAACACTTTCTGGACAAACCGTGGAAGCTTTCCTGATTTCAATTTCACATATTCCTTTGTTGAGTGTAGGTTTCAATTGTGCTTTGGGCGCACACCAATTAAAACCATACTTGAAACAATTGGCACACAATACATCGTTTAATATTTCGGCACATCCAAACGCAGGATTGCCAAACGCTTTCGGGCAATACGACGAAACGCCAAATGAAATGCAAGCACAAATCAGAGAATATTTAGACGAAAATTTAATCAATATCATTGGCGGTTGTTGCGGTACAAATCCAGATCATATTCGATTAATTGCAGAGGTTGCAAAGGATTATAAACCAAGAAAAGTTGTCGGTTGATAGTTGATTGGTTGTTGGGAAATCATTTATAAACAAAATAACAAGATATGAGTTGGAATTTAATAAATGAGACGTTTACTTCGATTGGAACTGTTGGAGCTGTTATTGTTGGAATGTATGCTATAAATAGAACGAACAAAAATAATAGAGAACAAATAATAACGAATAAACTTGAAGAGCTTTTAGAATCAATAACAGTTTCAGGAAAATATTTTGGGATATTAAAGAATCTTTATAATGATATTGAAAATTATAGAAATCAAGATAAAATAAAAACTTTACTGGAATATTACGAAATTCGAGACGCTAAATTTCCTAAAGAACAAAGAGAAAAATTATTTGATAAATTGTCTAGAATTCAAATTTTAGCAAAATGCTATACGAATTCAAATTTAAAGAATGAAATATTAGAATATGAAGATATGATGTATTCATTTGCTGAATTAGCTTCAGATGGAGGAAGTCTTCATCAACAAATTAAATGGAATAATGGATTGCCAACGTATGAAGAATT
>Ga0209107_10000880_pt1 | contig 17087 bp, 14 predicted proteins | sample LakErihyJuly2011_2_FD_187460 | JGI IMG/M metagenome (GOLD analysis project Ga0209107, IMG submission 187460) | Freshwater microbial communities from dead zone in Lake Erie, Canada - CCB hypolimnion July 2011 (SPAdes) (version 2) | ecosystem: Environmental > Aquatic > Freshwater > Lentic >... | reverse complement strand
CAATTTCGAATACATTATGGATTGTGATCGTAGATATAAATCCAATCATAAAGAATTGGAAAATGGAATGTTATTACGGGAGATGGTTGATGTGATTGGTGTTGAACCATCCGAGGTGAAGAAATACTCCAAAGATAGTGGTGGAGCTCAATACCTTTTAAAAAATCAAACTTGGTTTGTATGGTATAAAATATACAAAGACTCAACACTGTTATACGACAAGATGAAAAGATTTCACACAAGGTATCCAATACCAAACGGCGAGATTCAATTTTGGACTGCTGAGATGTGGTCAATCCTATGGAATTTATGGTGGTGGAAATATCAAACTAAAGTGACGGATCAACTCAAATTTTGTTGGGCAACTGACCCAATTTCATTTTGTGATAACCACCCAATTTTACACATGGCGGGAATTACTGAGGAACTAAAAAAAGAACATTTTTACAAAGGAGATTTTATCGAAAAAAACCCAATTACTGAGATTAACAACAATCCAAATAAATTTGATTTTATTTTGAAAGAATCTGCAACGGTAAAGTATGTTCATGAAATCAAAAACCGGTCAACCGATTATTTATTACAGTAGTATTAATCTATGGGAGCTATTCTAACACCTTGTACAATTGTATTCAACGACGGTAACCGAATTTATTATTCGGAGTTCCCGAGTACAACTCCAGGTATCGATACGCTTGCAGTTTCTTGGTTCACAGCAACAGAAGCCACTATTTGGTGTACAGATGTCGCGGTCACGTCAACTAAGTTATTTTTGTTGGATGCCTACAAAGATGCTATCTATGAATATAATATAAATTTCAATAACACTTCACAGGTTAGTTTCTCAAGAAAAATATCTGGTTTAGTAAATAGTGTAAATTTGAATGGATTGGCCGCAATCGATAACAACACTCTTATTGCGGCATCCAAGGATGGATACGTTTATGAAATAAATATTAGTGGCAACATCTGTATCAACACTCAAATTTTTCAGATGTTGGCCCCGGTTGGTAACGACGAGTTACAGGCCGATGGTGATGTAATATATGATGACAATTCGGATACTCTTTACGTAACGACTGTTGACCAAGGATTCAACAGTGTAAGGTATTTGGCTTCGTGGCAGAATTACTCATTAATAACTGGAAATCCTTCACTAACCCCTAACAACTATGGTCAAATCCCATATGGAGGTGTAAACAATGGTTTGTATTTCTATAATGGATATCCATACGTGGTAAATGCTCAAAATCCTGGACAAAATGCTGCCGGTAGAGTTACGTTAGTAAATGGTTTTTACGATTTTGGATCATTAATTACAATTCAAGGAATTACCACAGGGGGTGCCTATGGTAGAATAAATGGTGCTTCTCAAAGAGGGGGGTCGAATTGTTTTGTCACAGGACCTGGTTTTGGATCACCTACACCACCACCTACACCGACACCATCACCAACACCAATTGTACCTTGTGTAACGGATTGTTTAAAAGGTACGTACGAAGTAATTTCAGAAACTGCGTATATCGATATAATCGAGTGTAATGATCAACTATCACAGTATTACCCTTTACACAGATATTATTTTTCAACACCATCAAACCCGAACATTGGGTTGGTTGTTGAGATTTGTTTCTGTTCCACGGCTAATAGCACTGGTATCACACAAATTGGTGATATAATTACTGGTGAAACTTGTGGGTGGGAGTGTTATGATTGTAAAGAAATTTTTGTTGACCCTGCAGGTCAACCTGATTGTGAGATTGATTACACGATTTGTGTTGATGGTCGTGCTTCTTATGCAGTCCAAAGTCAAAGTGTACCCCTTACAGGTTTGACAATATGTGCCTGTGAAGGTTCAGTCATTAATACAGGGGACAATGTTGCTATAATTACAACAGTGGGACCTTGTACTGGTATCACAGTACCTTGTGATGTTACAACAGATTGTTCATCAATAGATTTAACGAATCCTTCTTTGACAAATGATATTGATGTATCATTTGTTGATTGTTCTGGTTCAACCGCACAAATTACTGTGTCTGCTGACACAACCGCTAACATTTGTGCTTGTGAACAAACCATTTCTTATGAACCTGTTTCAGACGGGGAGGGTGGATTTATCGAACTCACAATTGTAAATAATGGGGTTGCTCCGTGTATTGAGTATCAAAATTGGTATTTTTATAATTGTTGTAATCCAAATCAATATGTGACAATAGCAATCAAACCTGATAATTTTTCAGGAATGACAACCGTAATATATGATAATGGTTGTTATTACAAAAGTGATGTTGAATCTTTTGAAACTCCTGTAGATTTTATTGAGTTTCCATCTTATGAATTTTGTTCAGACTGTTTATTGGATGCTGGGATAACAAATTCCGGTTGTACATGCTATTGTACGGACATTCTAATCGAAGAAGAAGAATTAACAATATCAACAGGTAATACTACTAATCCAAGCCTAAATAACAAAGTTTTCATAGATTACGTTGATTGTTATACAACACTATCAGGATTCACTACCTCAGCCTTTACCGTATCTGGAACATACACAATATGTACAACTAGTGGTGATACAATAGATTTCTATTATTATCAGGATAACAATTTGGTTGGGTTTTCAGGAAAAGTCACCAATAGTGAAGTTATTTGTTCTAATGATTCTCCATGTCCGGCACCAGCGGCTTCACCCACTCCAACAACAACAGTAACAAATACACCAACCCCGTCATTAAGTGCGAGTGCAACTCCTACTCCTACAGTTACACCAACGGTCACACCAACGGTGACTGACACTCCGACTCAGACTCCATCATCAACGGCAACACCAACAGTTACACCTACGAATGACCTTACACAAACTCCTACTTCCAGTGTTACACCAACGGTAACACCAACGGTGACGGACACTCCGACTCAGACACCAACTTCGACAATTACAGACACACCAACTCAGACTCCATCATCAACGGCAACACCAACAGTCACTCTTTCGAGCGACCCTACACAAACTCCTACTTCGAGTGTTACACCAACGCCAACGCCAACAATTTCTGACACGCCAACTCAGACTCCAACTCCGACAGTTACTCATACTCCAACACAGACTCCTACGACCACACCAACCGTTACCCCTTCCTTTGAGCCTTTCGATATTTATTCGTTTCAATCGTGTTGTGATCCATCGGTAAAATTCAGATATAACAATGTACCAGGGACACTAACGATCGGTCAAGTATTTTTGATCAGTGGTGGAACGGGATATCAAGGTTGTGCCGAGGTTATACCTTACGAAGTATCAGGACCTATTTATGTTGGATTTGGTGTTTCATTCATTGAACAATCCAATTGTTTCGATCTTGACTGTCCACCTTGTCCGAGCCCAACACCAACTCCTACAGTAACTCCTAGTTCACCATTAGTGGATTGTGATTGTCTTTCTTATACAATCATAAACCCGTATGATCTTGTTGAATATTTGGCATATGAGGATTGTTTTTCTATTCCGCAAAACATTATCATTAACCCTGTCTCAACCACAATCATATGCGCTTGTGAAGGAAGTCTATTCAACGAGGGTTCTCTTATTGTAACTCAGGGTGGAGAATGTCCACCACCAGCGGAGTCACCACTTCCAACGCCTACACAAACACCAACTATTACAGTAACTCCGTCTAATGACTGGAATCTTTGTGATGATGATTTTTGTTTGGTGACTTATGATCCGACATTGGATTTATATAATGGAACATATTCTGTAAGTGGATCGAGTTTGTATAACAACAGATATGTTTTCTCGGGTGATGTAACAGGAGTTATTTACTATAATTCAACAACACTACAGTGGTGTTTGAGTGATACGATTGGTGGATCATGTTTATTGGGTGGTCCTTCACCATCAACATCTTCTTGTCCTGATTTATGGAGTGTTATTTTTACAAATGGTGTTTGTAATACAACTACATCCACGACTTCTCCTTGTGATGTTTTTGATTTTGATGCTTACTTTGACTGTGATGTACCCGTAACACCAAGTCCAACACCAACCAATACTCCGACACCTAGTTTTACACCAACTCCGACACCAACGACAGATATTTGTAATTACTTTACAGGTGATATTGGTATCTCTGGTTATACAACAACAACCACAACAACTCCGAGTGTAACAACAACGACAACAACTGTTTGTTATTCAGCATTTAGTGAAAGTAAAACCTTTACAGTGGTGAATAGTATATTTATATGTCCTGATGAGGTTTATGTTTTTATTGATTGTGTTACATCACAAATTTATTATGTTGAACCAATCAACGAGTTTGCCGATGTTGATTTGAATAATGGATATGCGTATTCATTCAATATAAATGGAGTACCAACTTGTGCAACCTTTGACGGAGTTCAAGAGATTTCACCGAATGTCGTTGCATCGGGTCCTGTGAGTATGTTTACAAGTTGTGAGGAGTGTACTTTTTCAACACCCACACCAACACCGACACCCACTGTTACAGCAACTCAAACTAATACGCCAACAGTCACACCTACAAATACTGTGACACCATCGGTTACCACTACAGGCACGCCAACAAACACGCCAACACCAACAGTAACCCCAACATCTTCATCACCGATTTCTGGTACTCCATTTTACCAAACAATTACATACAGCTCGACAACGGTAACATTCAACTCTTTGATTGATGAATCTGATGCTAAAACAGAAATATGTAATTGGTGGAATGCAACGCCACCAAAACAAACTACATCAACCCTTGGGGTTTGGACTGGACCTCTTGGATTAACTGTTACAGTTTACGATGATAATTTTCCTGGTGTTATACCATTAGCCGCGGGTAATTATGTTATAGGTAACTTTTCTACTGTGAGTGGACCTTCAAGTGTGAATTATTGGGTTGTATTAAACGGTTCGGGTGTCGTCACACAATACACTCTTATAGACCCAAATTGTTAAGATATGGCACTTCAAATAACAATAAATTCTCTCAGTGGTACACCTAACTATGATGTCTATGTATGTGATAGTACTGGTGGATCATGTATCTACTTGGCGACTATTGACGGGACTTTGACACCATACACCTTCAATGCACCTCCACCTTTGGATAATCAAACTGAAGGTGTTGTCAAAATAATTGATGCCAACGACTGTGTAATAACTGGAACAACCTAATATATTTATCTGAACCATGGCTATAAGGAATAAAATATTTTTAAATTGTAACGACAATACTAACACGGTTGTGTTGCAGTATAATGATATTTTCTTTAGTCCAGGTTCTGTTGCGTCTTACGATGGTATGTGTTGGGTTGATTCCGATGTCAACAGTAATTTGGTACCATTGGCCGATGTGACATTCAATGCTTTTGTGTCTTGTGAGGAATGTACATCATCAACCCTAATTGGTGTTGAATTCCAAAAGTGTAATGACACTCAGACCGCCATCTATACTATACCTGTATTATCAGCACCTTCAATAGGAAGTTTTGTTTATTTTGAAGGATCTTGTTGGGAAGTTATATCCTATCAGGATAGTTCCAATGGATCATTGGAGAGTTTTAATATTTATGACAGTTGTGAACTTTGTGAGGAACTCAATCCAGTACCGGAGTATGAGTGGAGTGCCTCTACTTTTGTAAATTGTTGTACCTCACAGAGTTTGATCTTCAATATAGTTGCATCAAACTTCAGTAATGTTTTGGGTAATACTGTTGTTTATAACGGACAGTGCTATTCATTCTCAGGGTACACATCTTCGGGACCAATCGTAAGTAGTTATTTCTTTCCGAACTATAATAGATGTTCTGATTGTGTAAGAGAAATTGCGTGTCCTACACCAACCCCGACTCCAACACTATCTCCAACACCAACGGTTACTCCAACCCTAACACCATCTGTTACTGCAACACAGACTCCGACACCAACGGTCACAAGAACACCATTTCAAACGCCATCACCATCTTATACAACTACCACTACAACCCGTAGAACTGAAAGGAATGAATGTGATCCAATTACATTATTCCCACTTGGGGTTACATGTGAGGTTGTGAACCCTACAACAAGAGTAAGTAATAATGGATCGATGAGTTTAACGATCACAGGTGGTACACCACCATACTCAATTCTATGGAGTAATGGTAGTGTCAATACCACAACTCTAACTAACTTGGGTGGTGGTTCGTATACCGCATTTGTTATTGATTATTTTGGTGACTTTAGTGCCCAAACAACTTGTGAAGTAGTGTTACCATCTGCAACACCGACTCCAACACCGACAAATACTCCAAGTCTGACACCATCACCTACCCCACCACCTACATTATGTGTAACCTATGTTTACGAAGGTCAAGCCTACGCATTTGAGTTCACAGCATTTGGTACCGTAAATGGACAAACAGCTTGGAGCGCATCAACATACCCAACACCAATTACAAGTGGTGGTGGTGGGGTCCTAACTTTGCAATACGCTTTGATTACGACAAATCCATCTGTGTATCAATGGATTATTACAGGTTACAACAGTTCATTGTGGTATGCGACTACCCAAACTACCTCGTCACCACCACTATCAGGATGGTACGTAGCTGGTTTCGGAGTTGCGGTAACCTCAATCACTGCCCAAATAGGCCCATGTCCTGTTTATCAACCTCTAACTTTGAACATCACAAAAAATGATGCGACATGTAATACATCAAATGATGGAAGTATTTGTGCGGTAGTTGGTGGTGGTTCAGGAAATTATGAATATTCAATCGATAATTTTACATTCGGAAGTAATAATTGTTTCTACAATTTAGCACCTGGTAATTATACCATTTACGTAAAAGATACCGTGTCTCTACAAACTGCGGCACTTGCAGTACAAATCAATAATCTTGGACTTGTTACATCAGTAACTTTAGGGTTTACACAGGTATCCTCACAAAATATTATATCAAGTCAATCTCAGTTAGCCAATCAAAAAGTATTCAGTTTCAACTCAGGTTCTATACCAAATGGTGTGACAGTCAATTTGAGTTTCAACATCACAGAATTGTTACAAATATTTGAACCTGGAGATGGTAATAACGTTGGTAGTTTGGTTGTAATAAGTAAAAATGCAAGCACTGTGACACAGACACCTGGACCGTCAAGTTCTACTTTGACAAACAGACCAGGATGTTCACCATATCAAATCCAAGGGTATCAAGACACGGCAACAACTAATGTGTCGTTGATCAATACTGATACCTTAACAATTACAATAACCAATAAGGTTACCGTTACAGATCCACAGAGTGATGGATGTATTACAAGGATTGAAAATACTATAAATGTAAATTCTTCATTGACGACAGTGGGATTACCAACGTGCACAACTATAACAAACGGAAACCTAAACATGTTAAGTTCGGTTTCACGTAATTTGGGTCTTCCAGGTGGAGCATAAAAAAACGAACTAACTATTTATCCTTAACATGGGTTACATACTAAAAAATACATCAGGACTAATCAATACAAGATTGACAGATACAGGAAGACAGTATTTGTCTGAGGGTAATTTTAATATTACCTATTTTCAAATAGGTGATTCTGAAGTATGTTACGACTGTGCACCAGGTGTTTCAGAATCTGATGGTTTTGTTTTGGAACCCTCATATAATGCACAAAATTCTACGGGTATTCCGCAGAGCAACAAAGAAGAAATTAAATACCCTTTTTATTTGGAAGGAACTGAAGGCAACACTTATGGTGTGCCAACACGTCAATCCACAGATCAACCAATTTATAATTTTACTGATGAATTGGGTTTTTTTACAGGAACACTTGGTAGTTATTCAGCTATTACAAATTCAGCCTACACCATTTCATGTAATTACATCACTTCACTTTCAAATTTTACATCAGGTAACACTTTGACAATTGGTTTGGATGTTGTGGATTGTTCACCATCTACAGGAACTCCTGAAGAAAATCAATTTATTGCTATAAATTTTGAACCAAATGCTGGTTGTGGAGAGATAATTCCAAACTATCAGATACTCTTTTATAAAATACAATCTGTTGTCAATTTGGGTGGTGGATCTTATACCCTGACTTTGGATAGAAATATTCCTGATTTAGTTGGACAAGGATGTGATAATGGTGATGCTAGAATATGTATATATCCAAGTGGAATGACGCCATTCTACTATAGTGAAGTTCCAACCGAATATTTTTGTAAAGATTGTGGAACAGGTGCAACCACAAACGTTTGGAATATGAATATTCCTTGGAGTGAATCACCAGCTGGTGTTTTCTCAACTATAAATGAAGATTATACAAAATACGGATCTGTAAATTATTTGGGTACTAAAGAATACTTGGGTTACCAAACAAATGCTGGTCAAGTTTTTGAAAATTATTCAGGAGTGACTGCGGTTACTGACACCTTCTATTACAATTCATTTGATGAAAGAATTAATGTTGAACCCAAAGATCAGAAAGCCATTGCGATTGTTCACTACACCAATTCAAGTGTAGTACAATACTACGGTGAAAAGTTTGCTGTAGAACCTTATGATTCCGCAAATCCTTTAGAACCCGGTTACGCACGTAATTTTAGAATAGATATTCCAACTCTAATGTGGCATAAAACTACCGGATCAACTATTGGACAAAGTTTTTATATTGATCCTGTTGGTTATAATCTATTGGAACCTTCTTACATGTTGAGTTTGAAGAATGAAGATATGAATTTACCAGGTATGAGATATTACCACCTGTATGACAACAATCCTGATGGTAATAATAATCTAAACCGAGTTGGTAAAGTTTTTCCTGATGCTGAATTGGTAATCTTTGATGATGAAGAAATTGTTGCAGCACTTTCATATAAATCAAATAGGAACTGGACATTACCAGCGCCCAAATTAGGATTACTTACCCCAAATGCTTGTGATAGTTGTCCAGGCATTGACGGCATATTGTCAGGTGACAACCAAACAATGTGGGTTACATATAGGTTCAACTCAAGTGCCTTCACCGATAGTCTACATTGTAACTACTATAGTAGCGTTGAAGGACCTTCTTCAGGTTGTTCGATAACCTCACAGAACGTTACAGTAAGATTCGGAAACGAATTCCAATTCTTAAGTCAAGATTGTACAGGATTTTCGGCTAATGATATTGTAATACTCGCTCAGATTACTGATACAGGAGAACGTCCTGATCCAGCATTGTGGAGAGAAATTAACGTGACCTCACAAATCTCGGGTACTTCCTTAAACGGATACTTAACCGCATCAGGTTTGACAAATAACACGTTTGTTATTTGTCCCTCTGATTATTCAGGGGCAACATTTTATGATTTGAATAATTATATTGACATTCCAATGAATGGTGAAACTAATAAGTTAAATTTTGGTGATGAATACTTTTTCTACGGTAATGTATCCGCTGACATTCAAGGTACAATTTATGAGATGAAATATGCCATCAATTTACAAGAAGAACAGTTCCAAAATTCAACTAATCCTACTTCAACACCTAATGGTACTTTTTACATTACAGAAATAGGTCTTTATAATTTGAATAAAGATCTTATGATTTTATCAAAATTACAATATCCAATTTTACGTCAGGGTATCCAACAATTTTTGATAAAGTACGATTTCTAATATATGGCTAAAAAAAATATTCAAAATAATCCTAAAGTATTGGGATTGGATATCTCTACTAAAACTATCGGATGGGCTCTGTTTGATATACAAACAAAAGAGTTGTTGGAGTTGACACATGTATCACCACGTCCCAAAATTAAAACTGAAAATAAAATAGAGGAATTGATTGCCAAATCAGATGTTTTTAAATCAAAAATTGTTGACTACGTAAATTTGGGAATTACCAAAGTTGTAATCGAGGAACCCTTACTTAATTCCAATAACATTTATACTGTTCAGACTCTTTTGAGATATAACTCATTTGTTACTAAGGTTATATGGGATGTCTTGGGAATAGTCCCTGAATTCATATCAACATACAATTCAAGAAAATACGCCTTCCCACATTTACTTCAAACAAACGACAAAGGTAAAGTGGTATTATTTGGTGGTTTGCCCAAAGACATTGATAAAAAACAAATTATTTGGGATTTGGTTGCCAAAAGAGAACCCCAAATAACTTGGCAATACACAAGAAACAATACCTTAAAAAAGGAAAACTTTGACCAAACCGATGCTTATTGTGCGGTGTTGGGACAAATGAAATCCTTAAAGATTTGGTAATACAAATTTTTTTCTTATCATTAATTGATAATGGAGGAGAAGGAAGTTGTAATTGACATTTTACGTGAGATTTTAGGAGACGAAAGGGCTCACTATGACCTCAAGTGTCAGATTACTTTTGATTGTCCTGTTTGTTCATACGAAATCAAACAACTCGATAAGGGTGATGGGAAAGGTAATTTGGAAATCAATTATTGTCGACACATTTATAAGTGTTGGAGTTGTAGTGAGACACATAACACACAAGGTCCTATAGGAAAGTTGATTGACCAATTTGGTAACAAACAACTTAAGAAAACTTACAATTTACTCAAACCTGAAGATGAAAAATATATTGCACAAAGGGTCTATGTAAAACTCCCACAAGGATACAAAAGATTTGAAGATTCAAACCCAAGATACATACCACATGCTGAGGCCTTGAGGTATCTAAAACAAAGAGGTATAACCGAAGAAATTATCAAAGAATATAGAATTGGTTATACCACTGATGGTGATTTTGCTTTTAGGGTTATAATCCCGTCTTACGACAAAGAAGGTGAACTTAATTATTTCATCGCTAGAAGTTGGGTACCTCACAAAATAAAATACAAAAACCCGACCATCCCAAAAGAAACGATTATCTTCAACGAATTCAATATTGATTTTGATAAGGATATATATCTTGTCGAAGGGGCGTTTGATATGTTGTTTTTGGAAAACTCAATTCCTTTATTAGGAAAAAACATATCACCACTTTTGTTTGAGAGATTATACAATGAAGCTAATGGTGAAATACACATCTGTTTAGATGGTGACGCGTGGGACAACGCACAGAAATTGTTTCACGAGTTAAACGGTGGAAGACTGTATGGGAAGATAAAAATTATACGTCCACCGAAAGATAGAGACGTGTGTGATCTAAAGGGGGATATAAAAGATTATTATGTAAATTTGATGAAATGATGGACTTACAAGTTATTGCTCAAGAAATACGAGAGATCGTTCAAAAAAAACGTGAAGAGTTGGAATTAGTCTTCTATGAGGATAAACACCAATATATAATGAGAGATGTTGATGGAAATCTAAGATCAGATTTCCCATCTGTTTCCAAAGTATTGAAGAAATTTTACACCGAGTTTCCGGCCGAAGAAATTGCTTTGAAAAAGGCTAAAGGTAATCTTAAGGAACAACAAAGATTGTTGGATGAATGGAAGGGTAAAGGTGATGCGTCAACAAATATGGGTAGTAGAGTTCACTATTATTTGGAGAAAGAAACCTTGGAAAAATTTGGTATGGATAAAAATGTTAGAGAACCAATTTTTGAGTGTGACCTATTCCAACTTGCAAAAAGTGAGTCCATGATTGAGGGTGGGAAAAAATACCTTGAACTCTGTGAACAACGAGAATTGGTTTTGTTGGATACTGAAATGGTTTTGGGTGATCCCGAATTGGGTTATACAGGACAGCCTGACAAAATTTGGTTAACTGTAAATGCTAAAGGTGATGAGTTGGGTTTGTTAATAACCGACTGGAAGTCAAACCAACCGAAAAATTTCCAAACTAATCAATACACAAAATCAATGAAAGATCCATTTGATTTGTATCCCGATAACGCCCTTGGACACTACTTCTTACAACTACCTTTTTATGGTAAATTATTATTGAAAATGTTGCAAGGTAGTAAGTACGAAAATATGAAACTATATGGTTGTATTATTGTGTTACTTACAGAAGAAAAGGATTTTGTTGAATATCGTGTACCAAAAGATATAATCAACAAAATTATAGAAATGGATATGGACTTTTATCTAAAGTAAGATATTTTTTATTAGTTAAGACTAATATATGAAGTATCCCGAAATATTTGATTTTTCTAAAATAGAGGAATGGAAAGAAAAGTATCTTACTAAAGAAGTTCTTTCTAAAGAATGGGATTTAATGACCCAAGAAATTCTTCCTGACGTAATTGAAGTTCCATTTTTTACTGAGGAATTTTGCGATAAGTTTATTGAAAATATAAAAGATGTTCAATATCACCAATCAGACAGGTGGGGAACACCCACCAATGTAGTTTCAATAGACTCGTTGGGACTCAAAGATCTAATCATGGATTTAGTCGTTGAATACCTTCATCCTATTACATATCACTATTGGATGGTTGATGGTAAAAAGTGGAAATTTATGAACATCGACCCACAAGTACTCCAATTCAGACAAGATCAAGATTTAAGACTTCATCATGACTATTGTTCCATAACAATGACAACTCTGATGGATACCAACTCAAGGGGTGGTGAATTAGTTTTTGACAAATATGGAACTATCGAACAGAAACCTGGATTCATGTATGTTTTTCCAGGACAAATAACACACAGATATGGTATGAGAAAGGTAAAAAACCATAAACGACATTTGTTGAACATATATTGTTATGCCGATTAAACCTAGTATGCATCCTGAACTCCACACTTATTTTGAAGATAAGAAAAAGTGGGAGGAGAGATTTCTAACACCAGAACTTAGATCTAAAAATTGGGACCTTTATGTGAATGAAGAAATTCCAAACATATACACCATACCGGCCTTCACCGAAGAATTTTGTGATTTTATGATTGAGGAGGCCGAAGCTTCAAATGAGTGGACTGTGGATCGTCACGAACATTATCCGACCACAGACATGGTTTTACAAGTAATAGGTATGCATAACACTTATCACGATATTTTGAAAAATTATATTTGGCCAATGGCAGCACATCTCTACAAGTTGGAAGAGCCTGGTTGGGTAGATATGACTTCCGAGAATTTCTTGGCAAGATATCATCCATACGGTCAGTATCACTTGGCACTTCATCACGATATGAGTCAAGTTACTTCAGTTGTAACTTTAAATGAAGATTTTGAAGGTGGAGGTACTTACTTTTCAAAACAAAAAACACGTCTTAAGGGATTGAAAGGTCATATATCTGTACATCCAGGTCAGATCACCCATCGACACGGTGGTTTACCAGTTAAGACTGGTCAAAGATATATTTTGGTGTCTTTTTGTAACCTGAAAAAATAATTTGGAACAATAGAGATTTATTCCTAAATTTGTTCCATGTCAAAAAGAATGGAGATTTTAGAAAAGTGGTCAGACAAAATCAGAAAGTCTGTACTTCTTGTATTGAACAAAGGTGATGAAACACCAACTACTAAATATTTGAGTTATATGTGTAACATGTGGTATGTTACGCGAAACGCTCGTGTCTCCAAACCAAAAAGTAGTTCAGAACTTGTCAAGTATGTAAGACAATTTGATGAGTTGTTACCATATATCCAAAACAAAGACATTTATTCACCACACTATGCCTCATGGCACAACTTAAAGACTGTTGTTGATGAGTCAATGGAGGAAAAACTTCAAAAAGAATTCAAAAGAGAAGATCATTTGGATGTTCTGTTGGAAAACGATGACATCATCCTCGTTAGACCCAAAACGCACCGTGGGTCACTCAAATATGGTGCAAATACAAGGTGGTGTACAGCATCGAAAGGGAACCATAGTACCTTTATCAACTACGTTCGTAACGGTGTCTTGGTTTATCTCAATAGGAAAAAAATAAGAGGAAACAAGTGGGATAAAGTTGCATTTTACATACGTTTGCAAGGACAGGGGCCTCTTATGAATTCAGTTGAAGTCTATTGTGCTCAAGATACGGGTCATAACTCAAATAGTTTATTAAAATCGGATTGGAGTGTTCCTGAATTGTTAGGGATACAAAACTTAGTCAGGTCAATTGCAATCAAAGAATGGAGATTGTCACAATCAACTAAAAATCTTAAAGAATTTGTCCAAAAAGTTAGTTCACTTGATATTGAAAAAGCTCTCGAAGAATTGAAAGTAGTGAAAGAAGGTGTACCCAAAGAATATGAAGATTTGGTGTCAAAATTCAAAAAAACTGTTGAGAAATTCACAGAAAAAATTACATTATTAGAATAAAAATATTATAAAATGGATAACCCCCAAATGAAAATCGACCTCCGTGAACAACCAACTGTTTCATGTGAAAGTTGTAAATCTGAGTACTTCGTAGAAGTGACTATGATCAAAAAGGTATCAAAACTCTACACGGGATCTCCCGAGGATACTATAGTACCATTTCCAACATACCGTTGTGCCGACTGTGGATATGTAAACGAAGAATTCAAAATCTTCAACAAATGAACAATACCCTCACAGTAGGTAAAACACCATTGATCCCATTAGAGATTGATGGTGTTTTGATTTGGGGGAAGGCAGAATTTATGAACCCATCAGGATCCGTAAAGGACCGACCAATACAGAACATACTTAAAAGAGCGTCTGAAAACGGATTACTTAAAAAGGGTGATACTGTAATAGAAGCCACAAGTGGTAATGCTGGTATATCTTTAGCAATGTACTGTGCTCAAGAAGGTTATAAGTGTGTGATTGTTATGCCCTCAAATATGAGTGATGAAAGAAAACAAATGCTCCGACTATATGGTGCGGAATTGATTGAAGTAGGTGCTGGTGATTTTGATGGCGCAATTAGATATCGTAACGAACTATCTGAAAAAAATGGTTGGTACAACTGTAATCAGTTTGAATCGAAGTGGAATATTGAAGCCCACCGAGATGGAACTGGTGTCGAACTTTTGTATCAGTGTGATCATTCTTGTTTTGAACCATCGGCTTTTGTATCGGGTACTGGTACTGGTGGGACTTTGATGGGTGCTGGTGAGACTCTGAGGAATTATCATCCGAATATGAAAATTGTTGCTGTGGAACCGGCAGAGTCACCAGTTATGAGTGGTGGTCAACCAGGGTTGCACGGAATACAAGGAATCGGTGACGGATCTAAATTTATGGTGGATTTATCATTTGTCGATCAAATAATGGTTGTAGGGACCGAGGAAGCGAAAGACATGTCTCGTAGACTTTCCAAAGAATTTGGTATTTTCATTGGAATATCAGCCGCGGCTAATGTCTTGGCGTCAGTTAGATATGGTAAAGAATTTGGTGTAACAAATATTTTGACTATACTTTGTGATAGAGGTGAAAGATACCTCTCAATGTTATAAGTTTATGATAAACAAATTAGTTCATTTTTCGGATCTTCATATCCGACTATTCAAAGACCACGACCTTTATAAAGAGGTTGTTTCTAACATGCTCACGCAATTCAGTGAGATTCAACCTGATAGAATTGTTTTTACTGGTGATTTGGTTCACTCAAAAAACCAAATGACTCCTGAACTAATTGAAATGGTTTCCTGGGTTTTAACCGAATGTTCAAAAATTGCTAAGACAATTCTTATTATTGGTAACCACGACTTTTTGGAAAACAATATGTCAAGATTGGATGCTCTGACTCCAATTATTGATTCTTTGAAAAACAAGGACATCGTTTACTATAAAAACCGAGGTGTTTACACCGATGAGAATATTGACTGGGTGGTTTATTCTCTTGTGGATCATAACGTACCACCCGAAATACCTGAAAGTAAGAATGTCAAGATTGGATTATTTCATGGACCTGTTGTTGGTCTGTCGACAGATATTGGTTATAAGTTTGAGGATGGTTTTGACACTAGTCGGTTTACCGGTTGCGACCTTGTTCTTTGTGGCGATATTCATAAGCGTCAAACTTTTGATATTCCCGGTGATAAGAGGGCTTACATGGTTGGTTCAACAGTTCAACAAAATTTTGGGGAGACGGTAAGAAAACACGGTTACGGAATTTATACGGTGTCAGAGGATAAATATGAATATGTAGACTTGGAAAACAAAAAACCATTCTTGGCATTCAAGATTCAATCAATTGATGATTTGGTAAATGGAACAGAAAAACTTGTCAACTATTAATCTATCAAGAAAACAACTCAAGGATGTTGAGGAATTCTGTAAACTGAACAAAATTGAAGATGTTGAAGAATTCCTTGTCAAATGCTTTGTTAATGGTTATGAAATTGAGAAGTACGGCCTTTTGCAAAATTCAGGTGGGAGTCGTGAAAAATGGGTGGAAAAAGAGGTAATAGTTGAAAAACGGGTGGAAGTACCCGTTGAGGTAATAATAGAAAAAACAATTATAGAATATGTCGAAGTTGAAAAAGAAAAAGAAGTCATCGTTGAAAAAGTGGTTGAAAAACTTATTGAAGTCATCAAGGAAATTCCTGTTGAAAAAATTGTCATCCAAGAGGTCATCAAAGAAATACCCGTTGAAGTCAAGGTTGAAAAAAAAGTTTATATAACTGACGATGAAGCGGTAAAACAACTCGGAGGAAAAATCATCAAGTTAGAAGAAGAAGAAAGTCAGTTGTTGTCAAAAATACAACAACTTGAAACAAGTTTTGATACGCAAAGATCCGAGTATATACAAAAAATATCCGAGTTAGAGAGCCGACCACCAACTGTTGTAGAAAAGACAACAGTTGACCTGTCCAAACAAAAAGCTCTCGAGGAGACTATACAAAAACTTCGTGGTGAGTTACAATTAAAAAATAAAGAAATTCAGGATCTCAGTAACACAATCAAAGAAATCCAAACAAACGGTGGAGTTCGTGGGGTGTTGTTAGACGGTTCGAATCTAAACAGAACAATTAATAGAAGGTAATATGGAATTAGTTTTATGGGCCGTTGCGGCATATGGTATGACAAACATCTTAGTGTGGGGGTCAATTTTTGCGGATCTAAGAAATTGGATTCACACTTGGGGTATGAGTGAGATTGCCCCATTCAAGGGAGTTGGTAAGTTCTTATCGGGACTCATCTCATGTATGATGTGTACATCAACATGGGTTGGTTTTTTCTTGAGTCTGATGTACTTTTCACCATC
>Ga0209107_10000879_pt1 | contig 17091 bp, 47 predicted proteins | sample LakErihyJuly2011_2_FD_187460 | JGI IMG/M metagenome (GOLD analysis project Ga0209107, IMG submission 187460) | Freshwater microbial communities from dead zone in Lake Erie, Canada - CCB hypolimnion July 2011 (SPAdes) (version 2) | ecosystem: Environmental > Aquatic > Freshwater > Lentic >... | reverse complement strand
GTCTGCACCTGGAGCACCGTCTGCACCTGGAGCACCGTCTGCACCTGGAGCACCGTCTGCACCTGGAGCACCGTCTGCACCTGGAGCACCGTCTGCACCGTCTGCTCCTTTAGCGGATACTAAAAGCCAACCATTTGTTGGGGGAGAGTATGATGAATATTGTCCATAAGGATGATAGTAGGTAGATCCTTGAAATTCAACTAAAGATCCAGGACCATAATCAATTCCATTTACCCATGGACCAGTAAAGTTCCAAAGTGCATCTGCACCATCTGCTCCATCAGCACCATCTGCTCCATCAGCACCATCAGCACCATCAGCACCTGCTGGCAAAACAAAATGCTCGTTGTCATCAATAACCCAACCAGTTGCAGAATTAGGATCTTCACGAACTACATAAATTTTATTTGGATTAGTGTTGTCTTTTACAAAAGCCCACCAATCACCATCTGCTAAACCTACTGGACCACCTTGATATGCTGCAAGAAATGCGGTTACGCTATTCCATGTGCCAAGAAAAAATGAATCTTTACCATCTGCTCCGTCAGCACCATCGGCACCTGGGGCACCTGGTGTTCCGTCTCCGCTACCACCTGTTGTAGTAAACCGTGCCATTATCCTTCAAGCCCTGTTTGTAGAATTGCAACCTTTGAACTGTTAACAGTTGAGATTGCATAGAGTGCATCTTGTCCAGGTAGTTCAATAGAAAATGCTGCACCTGGAGCAATACGATATCCATAATCAGATGCTGTTACACCTTCTCCGCCAACGTATACGTAAGCAGATTCGTGTATGTTTTGAATTGTAATATCCATTCCAGAGTGAAGTCCGTTTGGACTTAAGCGAGTAGCAGTTGTGTTACTAAGGGTTGTGTGGGCATGTAAAGTCATGCCTAAATTATATCACTTATTTACTTTAAAGGTTTTATTTTTAATTCTAATTACTGGTGGCAACTCAGGTCTAGGAGTAGTAACTTTAATGACAGCCATTACAAGGTACCTGAGACATCTCCGATAACATGAATAGTTCCAATAACTGGAGTCCATGTAGTATCGCCATCAATAATTACTTGCAAATCAAAAATTAATTCAGCTACCGCTGTTTTGTAACCAGTTCCCCAATATTCTGTAATTGAGGCAGGAGCTGTAACATCAACATATCCATTATATGAGACAACTTCAAGCTCATCTATAATGTCACCTTTAGGATCATAACTTGAGGCTGTAAATTCCCAATCAGAAATATCAAAATAAGTAGTCTCATCATCTTCTAAGAATTCAATACGCAAAGGCGCAGTATCTCCTCTAACCACGTTCCACTTAATTCTAACGGGATCAGCACCAAAAATTTCAGGACCACATGTACTCATAATCTTGATTATACCATAAAAAATGACTAATACCAAGGTGGTGGGTATAAGACAACCAAGGTATTAGTCAATCTAAATTATATCATATCGGACATCATGTATATTAAAGTAACAAAACGTTATAATCATAGATAACAAAAAGTTATAAAGTAAATTGTTATAAGATTGTTATTCGTCAGGGTATAAAAATTAAAAAATCAAGACTGTAATAGTGTATACTAAATATATATAAGAAAAAAGAACTATCTTTAAAGGTTTATATTTATATATCTTATATATTATATATATAGTAGTTATTTAGATTTTGCAATATAGTCTAAAAGTATATCGTACATACGGTCTAACTTGTCTTTCATAACTTTATGATCTTCTTTCATCTGCTTACGACTAACATCAGCATCATGAATTTTATGTTCTAACCTTGAAATTTGGTCTTTCATTGATGAGCCTGAATTGGGTTTAAGTTCGACGAGATAATGTTTTACGAGAAATTTAATTCCACCCGCCATAATACCAACTATGGTCAGTACGCTCAAAATTAATGCTGCCCAGTCTTGTACGCTCATAAGTTTTATTATACTATTAGTTTATTAAAATACGGCGGGATATAGAGTTCGCCGATTTAAATTCGTCGAAATAGAGGATATCCAAACCATCTATAGACAATCTATGGGGAACATCCCCAAACATGTCTTAGATTGGTTCCTATAGCCTTATACGCTATAATAGAAGTATGTCTGATGATGTAAAATTTAGTGACTTATTTGATCCTTCGCAACCAAGGAGTGATAAAGATCTAATTGAACAAAGGTTAGCAATTTGTAATGAATGTCCATCTTTTAACAAACGATTAATTAAGTGTAGAGAGTGTGGATGTTTTATGGCATTAAAATCTACGCTACGACAAGCTAAGTGTCCATTAGGGAAATGGTAATATGAAAATTAATAGGTTATCACCAGATCTATATGAGATTGAGGACTTTATTACAGTCGATCAACAAAAAGAGGTTTTAGATTTTGCATCAGGCTTAGATGAAGAGCAATGGTGGCTATCACCTGATGATGATTATAAAAATGGATTTTTCTACGGCAAACAATATAACGGTGACAAACCACAGGTATTTAAAGATATAGATAATCAAATTCAAAACCTATTTGAATCACTATTGTATGTAGGCTCAGTTGCACTTCAACGGTATAGAGAAGGAGCAGCTATTCAGGAACATAGAGATTATTGGTTAAAGGATGAGCCATATCACATCAGATATGGTATATGTTTATATTATAATGACGAGTATGCTGGAGGAGAACTAGAGTACTCAGAGTTAGGTATTGTACATAAGCCTAAAGCTAGGTCTTTGGTATTACATGGTGGTAATATCCTGCATAAGTCATTGGCGGTTCTTGATGATCTCCCCCGATATTTTTCAACATCATTTGTAAGAGGATCAAAGGAAAGTCCAGTTCTTTTAAATAAAGAACTCTTTAGCGAAATAGAGGAACACGATGGATCAACGTATTACTGAGCGTATCAATGAAATAAACAATATGACTCGACCAGAACTTGAAGTTCATATGAGAAAAAAGAGTGAAGCTATGAGAGCTTCAGATTCATTTGCTTTAGACATTCTAGAATATAAGAAAAATGGATATTATGTTGAGATGGGTTCAGCTGGTCCTATCGGTGGAAACACAACCTATAAAATGGAAAATGAATATGACTGGACAGGTGTTGGTTTTGATTTAGATCAAAGAAACGTCGATGAATATAACTCTGTTCGCAAAAACCCTTGTTTAATGCAAGACGCTACAACCTTTGATTATCTAAAATACTTTGAAGAGAACAACTTTCCAAAACAAATCGATTACCTTCAAATTGATATTGAGTCTCCTATGGATAAAGGTGGAAGACCTATTGCTCCTATTGGAACACCATTGAATGGTTTAATTGCCCTGCCATTATCAAGATATCGCTTTACCGTGATTTCTTTTGAACACGAATATATTATCAACTACAAAAATGCTTCTTTGCGTGATGCTCAAAGAGAGATTTTAAATAACCTTGGATATTCTTTAATTGCAAAGATAGGTCATGAAGACTGGTGGGTTGACTCTACTGTTATTCCATATGAGGTCTATAAGTATTATGGAAGATACGAAGCACCTTAAGCGTCAGTAGGTCTTCCTAGATCTCCCCAGAAAATTTCTCTACCCATGTTATCAGTTATAGGCATGAGCTTAGACTCTTGTCCGCAAGAGCAGTCAGAGCAAACAGTTTCTGAAAATACTTTTTGAGCAAGGTTTTCGTATTTAGGATCAATTTCATCCCATGCGTTTTCTAGGTTGTCTAATATTCCCATTTAATTATTCTTTAGCAAGGTTAGATGCATCTATTGCAGCGTTAGCTTCATCTTCAAGATCATTGGCAATGTCCAAAGCCGTGTAATGGTCTTTGTTCATATATTACTCTGCTTGGGGCTTCGATTGGTGGTTGTCTGGACATGTGCATGCTGCACAACAGTTATCACCAGTATATGTGTCTTCAGTCATAAAACCATTATATCACAATTCTGAAAAATTGTAGAAATTAGGTTTGCCTAAAATCTGAATATTTTGTCTAGATGTATGATACGTGAATTTAAAAAATAAAACAACAAATTTTAGTGCGCCCATATCTAAACAATAAAAATAAATAGTGTAGTACCAGCAAAAACTTTTGGTGTAGTGCCTAGTAAAAGTTAGACACTACTACCCCAAAAATTATTTTTTAGCCTTGCCCTGTATCCAGCCTGAGTGAATACCTGCTAGTGGGGCATCAATATTTACCGCTGTACCTAATGGCAACGTATCACCAAACAATTCAATAAATTGTAATAGGTTTTCTTTGCTATCAAATGTCATACCCTTAGTAGATCCGCCTACTGTTGTTAGTGTTGCGTTTATCATTTAGTTTTCTTCTTTCGCTAGTAGGTAATCGTTATTGAGTGGAGCAATGTTGAGGGCGTATAGTGCCTCACCTCTTGCCTTGTCTTTTGCTCGCTGTAATGCGTAGCGTTCTTGTTGTTCTTGTCTAATGCGTTCTAGTGTATTCATTTAGTTACCCCCGTTAATAAAACATAATGCGATTGCGATACCTACGCCAATGAAGGCTCCTACTGGTGCCATGAAGTCTGCGCTTTCGTCAATCCAGTCAATAAGTGCTGTAAATGGGTTCATTTTCTGTCCTTTGTTAGTTTGTATAATGGAAGTATAGCAGGGGGTACTGACATTTTGACCCTTTTTGGGGGTGTGTCTAATGTGTTACTCGTCACACTCGCAAGGCTGAGCGTAGTCAAACTCACAGAAATAGCACCCCTGAGCCTGAAAGTGCTTGTCGCAATAGTGACGGAATTGGCTCTCGCCACAGTGGATAAATTGGGTGTTATCAGTTAAATAGTACTGATTCACAGGGTATAGGGTAAGTGACATTTTTATGTCCTTTCGTTGTTGTTATATGGCAAGTATAGCAGGTAGCACTGACAAAAACAACCCGACACGCCGTAATTGTGTAATATTTATATGTGATATACACCACATGACATTTTCGAAAAAAAGTTATCCACAGGGTGATGTGTATATCCTTGTCAAGCCGACACGCCCTAATAATTATAACAATTTGATAACGATCTAATCATGTGACATGAAACACATGTGACCTACCTCACAATGTCCGTTTTATCCTATTTGTACCCCTCAATTTGTCAGACCCCTCTGTTACACTTACAGTATAAAGAAATTAAAGAAAGGTGGTCAAAATGACTACATTAACAAAAACACATGAGCATAACCCTATGCTTTCCGCTATCTCTAACTATGGAGATGAGCAATTCACTTTCTGCCAAGATTGTGAGCAAAACATTGAGCGTTACTACTATGATGGTGACCCTGAGCAATTCCCTATGTGGACAGATTGGTATGTGTCTACTAAATGAGTATTTGGACTAAATTCGCTACTGTAAGCGATTACCCTAAAGGGTTGATGAACTTATGCCCTTGCGGTCAGGTTGTATTAGCCCCCGCCCAATATCACGAGGGTTTCCCATGGTGGAACAACCCTGATAAGTGTAAAGAATTGTGGGCTATATCACAAAAAGAAATTTCCGACACGCTGTCTAAATAAGGCAAAATGTCAGACCCTAATGCTAAAATTGCTATATAACGAAAACGAAAGGTGGTCAAAAATGACTATACTAAAAACACAAGAGGTTATAGATAACGCCCTGTTATCCGTATTAGAGCCTCACCTATATCGCCTTGCTAGCACAGCACTTATCCCTTGCTCTAATTGTAATGATAATTACTTAGAGGTATTTGCTAAAGATAAAAAGTTCACTAAGTTCACATGCGAGGGGTGTAAGTAATGGATACATATGACAAAAGACAATTAGCCTATGACTTAGCAAAAGAAAAATATGGCGATACTGGTCACACTTATGCTGCCCTATGGGGTAGCGCAAGCGTATTGCTTACCGAAAAAAATTTAGATGTCATAATTAAAGTAATGGAGAAAAAATAATGATAACACTTACACTAACCTCATATAACGGCAACACTAAGAAAATGCCTTTCTATTCTAAGCAACAGGTGCTAGATTTTATTTCTGCGTTACCTTCACGCCTTAGCAAAAACACATCTCTAAAAGTAGAGTGTGACTTATTAGCAATTAACGGAACTATTAGAGGGGCTAACTAAATGATAAACCTTATTCTTATTCCCTTATTTATTTGGGCTGCTTATGTCACTTACTTAAATGTAACCGATTATCTAAATGTAAAAAAAATAGAAAAGGAAAATAACTAATGCTAGATTTTGATGTAGCCTTTGAAATTAAAACTTGGTTTGATGACATGCTAGACGAATCGTATAAGCCTTTTGAAATTGGCAACTTAAGTTTTTCTGCCTCACAGATTTTGCGAGAGTGCGACCCTGTTGCTTATCACCAATCGCTTTTGGATTTTGAAGATGCCATTAGAGAAAATGAAGAGGTGTAAAAATGGAAATAGATTTATTCGGATTTGCTAACGCAATACAATTAGATCATTTAACTAATGATCAACTTTTAGAATTAGAAAAAATGCTTAACGGAATTGGAGAATAAAAAATGGATCTAACTTTTTTCACTGACGGCAGAGCTTTATTTTTCTTAACTTTATTTTTTGCTTTTCGTTTTCTATTTTTACTTTCTAAGGAGTGAAAAAAAATTCGAAAAGTCAAACCGACACGCCGATAGGTTTAAGATTGTTATACAAAAGTTATAGAAAAATTTACAGTGTGAGAATAGTCACAAAAATAAATATCAAAATGTCCGAATTGTTAGCATTTCTAATTTGATTTTGTCAGTCTAATAGGCTAGACTTACATAGTAAGCAATTAACGAAAGGTCAAAAATGACACTAGAGGAATATAAGGCGCTAATACAGGCGCAACGCAACGCAAGCAAGGCTCAGGCTTTGTCAGTCCTATCCGCTACAATTAAAGAAATAAAGAAAGGTGACAACTAATGTCAGCAAAACCATACTCAATCGAGGACTTGCTAATCGGCAAGACTTATCGCTCACACAATCGCCATGATGAAGGCGTTATCCAATACGCAACTCCACGCCCAGATGTCTGGTACGGCTCAGAGTTTGAGGCATATGCTATCGAGGTTAGCCCAACTCGTGGAATTAAAAACTTTTGGGCAACTGTCGCCGTTAAGGTGGGTGCGTAATGATAAACTCAGTTTTAACAATTCCTTGCGAGGACTGCTACTCAACTGGCTTAATCTTTTTTGGTATAGGCGAGGACTACCATGTCGAGCCTTGTCAGTGCCAAGATATACAATTATTTAATACACCCGAATCCAACTAACGAATAGGAAATAAAATGACAATAGCAATAGAACACTCACTAAAGTTCGTAACCGAATTTGATGAAACTCATCCAGTGGCTCAACAATTTTTAGCACTTGATGAAGTAAGTCAGATAATGCTTTTAGAATCAATGCTAAAAGATTTACTTGCGCCTGCTATCAAGCCAGCACTTGATGAAATAAATGCTAATGGCTCTTACGCAATTCTAAAGGTGGCCTAATAATGATGACTCGTAAAGACTATGTCGCTACTGCTGAAATTCTTAGCAATTATTTTGCTACATCTGTTTTTGATGAGCAAGGAGAAATTTTATTTGCTGATTTGGTAGATGAGTTTTCTCTAATGTTTGAAACTGATAACGAAAGATTTGACGCAAATAGATTTGCGATTGCTTGCTATAAAGAATTGGAGATGGCTAAATGATTTTAGATAACGGAACACTAATCGCAATTGTAATTGCGTTAGCGGGATCGCTTACAATGATGATTGCTTTTTGGCAACGCAACATCCAATTAGAAAAAGAAATTCGCAGATTACAAGTTGCTTTGCGAAGTGAACGACTTAAATAAATAAAAATAATCCTGAGCAAGATTTTAAACTGCTCACTAAAAAATTTTCGAAGCGAAAAGTTATCCACAGCTTTACGTACTTTGTCCACAGGCCCAGGTTTTGTGAGATTTGTCACAATTTTATAATTTGTATTTTAACTTTAAGTATGCTAAGATTATTGTATGTCAACTAAGAAAACCGCTGAGGATTTACGCAGGCTTATGGAATTGCGTAGGTCAAATGCGGCGACCCCTATTAAGTCTAAGAAAGTTTATTCTCGCAAAGATAAATGTCAGTCCGATATGCTAGAATTAAAAAATAACAACAAAGGAGAATGACCCCATGGGAAATATCGCAGATGAGTTTTTTGATGAATACTACGCAACTACCTGTCCTAAGTGTAATGAAAATGCTGTTGATCAGCATATGCCTATGTGTGATTATTGCTGGTTAAATGAATTAGCCGATACCGTATCCCATGAAGATATGGTATTAGAAATGAGTCTAAGCCTTGACTACTAATCCCCTAAAATTAAAACGTTCTAACGATAGAAAGGTGGCTAACCTTGTCACAAAAAATGGAAAACAAGCAGCAATTGCTAACACGTTCGGCCTACCTGCTGGAAAGGCTTTCTCGTGCCCTGGTGCCACTAGTGTATGTGAGAGCATATGCTACGCAGGAAAACTTGAAAAGGTCTTCCCTTCCGTAAAGGTTAACCTACTTCATAATTGGGCCCTGCTAAAAGACGCAGACTATTTAACCATGCTTAATTTGATCAGTGAGATGATTGCTGATTTTAAGGCTGATTGTGTAAAAAAGAATGCGCCCATGTTATTCCGTATCCATTGGGACGGTGACTTCTTTAATGATACTTATGCCATTGCGTGGTCCGATGTAATTAAACTTAATGCGGATGTACAATTCTGGGTTTACACTCGTGTTAAGTCTGCTGCCCTTATTCTAAAAGATATTGATAACCTATCCCTGTATTTTTCTGCTGATAGTGAGAATGTTAAAACTGCTGTTGATCTAAAAATTAATAGCGGGGTCCGTATGGCATACCTTGCTAAGAATTTTGCTATAGGTCAAGCAGACATGAAAGAAATGGTAGGGCGGCCTGCTGCTAAATGTCCTGAGAATAATAAACAAATTCCATTGATTAGCACTGCAGGATCTGCATGCGTGTCATGTTCACTTTGCGTTTATTCTAAAAGTGATATTATTTTTTCTGCAACTAAGAAATAATAAATGAACCACTGGTTATATGTTTTTATTTTTCTTATAATTTTATTTATAACCCAGTAAAAGTGGGCGCCAGTCCACAGCTTATCCACAGGGTGATTTACGATGTGAGATTAAACACACCGAAATATTTTCCCAGTTTACGGCGTGTCGTAGAAAAATGTCAGTGACTCATGGTAGGCTTACAGTATAAAGAAAAAGAAAGAAGGTTGCCCCCTATGGCTACAGTTATAGATAAGACAGATCACTACTTAATTTGGGATATATCGCATTATTGTTGCGATGAAGTACAGTTTAAGTATCAGTGCCGTGTATGCGATGAAATGATGGGTTGCTATTTCTGCTCATTTGATTACTCAGAACCCTGCGATTGTCAGTACGACATGGTAGTATCAGAAGTATCAACAACGAAAGAAGGAAACTAATGTATAAGATAACTGTCGCTTATGATAGCAATGCCCCACACTGGCAACACGATTATTCTGATGAGATGAAAGCGTGGCAAGCGTTTTTTCAGTTTACCGATTGGGGAACTGCTAATGAATACTCAACTGTAAATATCTACACTCCCGAATTGGTTTGCTACACAAAAGTATTTTATCGTGAAGGTAGAAAGGTGGTAACTAAGTAATGGCAAGATTTGAGTTTAACACTTTCATAGATGTCGAGGCAGAGTCGTATGATGAAGCCATTGATGTCTTTCAATTCCAATTAAAATATGGAATAGATAAAGATAATGTTTATGTCGCAGACATAAAAGAATTAACTATTTACAACAACGAAGGCGTAGAGGTATAAATAATGGGATCAGTAACAGCAATTGGATTAGCAGATAGCGTATTAGATTTAGAAACTCAGATTGGTTATCACTTACAGGGTAATCACTATCCACCAGTACCGCTATCTATGGTACAACCTTGTATAGATGCGATAGATGCTGCCTATGATGAGGACTATGATCGCATGATCTTGTTACCTGAAGGCATAACTTGGAGAGGTAGCGCAGGCGCACCTGCTCATGCTATTATTGAAGGACACCACCTATCATGGTTTATTGACCCAGTAGATGAGGAATAAAATGAATGCTACAATGAAACCTATGGAATTAATCTTTGCTGATCGTCTAACACCTGGGCAACTAATGCTTAATGATTTAATTGGTGTTGAGGATGATGTTGTTGAAGTTATTGGCATAGCAGATAGTAATGCTGGCGATGATTATCATGTTGAGTTTATTGATGAGTTTGGTGAAAAAGATATTGTTAATTTAAAACATGATGATTTAGTTTCGCTATATGTTTATGTTGAGGATGATGAGTAATTAGCTGTACCCTGCGAAAGCAGGTCAGCGCCACAGCCCCCAATGATTGTCAAGCCTATTAAGTGTGATATTTATCATTTCCCCGTTTACGACCATGAATTGACATTTCCGACATTTTCTGTCATACTTAGGTATAACCAAATAACAATTCCATATATTGAGATTATCAGGTAATAATTTGATAAATGTCAGTAGGAAATGTTATACTTAAAATATCAACCAAACAGAAAAGGAAAACAAAATGACAGTAGCAACTGCTCTCTACAATGTAGGCGACACCTACACAACTCAAAAATCAAAGGTTACAGGAACGATTGTATCCATTGACCCACAAGCAAATGGTAATGTTCGAGTAAAGTTAGATGTAAATGGCACAGCCCGTTACACAACTTGGACAGCCAAGTAATCTAATTACTAAGTGCCTAGCGTACAGGCACTATAAATAAGTGGCGTGAACTATCCTGAGCAAGATACTAAAAGGCTCACCAAAATGTCAGACCAACCCCCTATAATATAAATACACCACAAACAGAAACGAGAAACAAATGGCTAGAAACAAAGCAATAAATGTAAAGATCGCAACAACTAAGATCATCACAGCACTAGAGTCAGCACTTGCTAAGTTAGAAGCAGACTACGCAACACAATCAGTTAATGAAGCAAAGTATAACAAGGCAGTAGAAAAGTGGAAAGCAGAAGTCTTTGAGTTTGCTATGGCAAATGTAAAGAAGTCTTTTAACCTTCGCACTAACTATCGCTCATACAACAACACACTCAATGTTGACTTTGACTTAACAGTTCCTGAAAAGGATATGCCAGTAGAGCCTGAGCGTGACTTCGAGTTCCTTCACGCAAGCACTTATCGTGAGTCTAAGAAAGAATTGTCAAACGCAATTCGTATTCTAAAGATGACAGATGAGGAAACAGTTAATACCTCAACTTACAACGCAGTATCCGAATACCTATAATTTCCATTTCCTATGGGAAATGTCCTGAGCATGACTAGAAACTGCTCAACACAAAACTTTAGAAAGGTAGCCCAATGATTAGCACAATGCTAGCAATTAAAGAAGCAACAGAGGAAGCCCTATTCGATCATGAACTAATGGGTTTAGCGCAATTTATTTTTAAAAATCATGAGCATATGGAAAATGATGAGTTTGCTCAATTACTATTTAAATATAGTGCCTCACTATCAGCCCTAACAGCAACACTTGTCTCATCTATTTGCTTATCAGAATCAGATATGTCAGACATGATTGCTACAATGAAAGAAATGAATCAACTAACAGAGGAAATGGAATAGCCCATGAATACAACAGCAATCGCAACAGAGGATTTTCTTAAGGCCACTATCGCTAAGCAAGAGGAGCGAATTAATGATTTAGTTCTGCATTCCCAAAATTTAGCGCAGCGTGACTACGAAACAGCAGGCACCCTACAGCGACTTCGGGATGACATGTTTGACTGGACTATGAATGCTTTGGAAGAGGCTTCAATCAATGAAGCAGAAGCGGAGCAGATCGCTAACATTTGCGGATTTGAATTGTCAAAAGAATTTGAATTAGAAGTTACAGTTCAATATTCAGTGACATGTCGTGCTCGTGATGAAGAGTCAGCACTAAATTTAATTCACGATATTGATTTTGATTCTGTTAATTATCCTGAAGGTGTTGAATATCTTTCGGCCAGTGTTGACCGAATAGAAGTTTAGTAGGGGGCTACTAATGGACCTGAGCATGTCCTTAAACTACTCACTTTTATTTTTATTAAATTTTCAGCGCCAGGACTAAATCAAATTGTCAAGTTTACGAGCTGTGATTAAGATCACCTGGAAAATGTCCAGATTGTCCACATCTAACTATCCTAATTTGTATTTGTCAGTCTATCCTGCTATACTTAAAATTCAACAACAACAGAAAAGGAAATAAACTCATGGCACATGACATCGAAACACAAAACGGAGTAGCAAGTTTTGCTTCATTCCGTGAACCTGCTTGGCATGGATTGGGTACTGTATTCACAGAGGAAAAATCTACCACAGAAATGTTGGCTGCTGCTAACCTTAATGGGTGGAATGTTCGTCTAGAGGATTTAGAAACCCCAGCACACCTAGCAAGCGACAAGGCGTACCAGTATGTCTTGCGTACTAATCCCACAGATAACACTCAAACCGATATTCTTGGTATCGTTGGAGAACGTTATCACCCACTACAAAATGAGGATCTATTCTCATTCGGTGACAATATCCTAGACGGCGGTGGTCGTTGGGAAACTGCTGGCTCAATCAAAGGTGGTCGTGTCGTATTCGGTGCGTTAGCACTAGAGCGTGAAACAATTCTTGACCCTAATGGTGTTGCCGATAAGGTTAAAACTTATTTACTCATCAACACATCACATGACGGCTCGATTGCTATTCAAGCAAGTATCACGCCAGTTCGTGTTGTATGCGCTAACACTCTCAACCTTGCTCTTGGTTCAATCAAGAAAAAGAATGGTGTCAAGCAATCATTCAAGATTCGCCATACTCAAACTGCTAACGGCAAGGTACAAATTGCTCGTGAAACTCTTGGCATGGCTAATAAGTATATGGACGAATTCGACATCATGGCTAAGGCTATGATTGAAAAAGAAGTCAATGCTAAGTCATTCAATGACATCATTCTTGCTGCTTATCCTAAGCCAGACAAGGATTCAAAAGGCTCAATTAAAAAGTGGGAAAATAAAGTTGGCATGGTCAATGATATTTACACTGGTGAGTTTAATGGAATGATTGCTGGTAATGCGTGGGGTGCGTTTAATGCTCTCACAGAACGACTTGACTGGTATCGTTCTGCTCGTGGTGGCAATAACGAATCTATGCTCGCAAGCGCAAGTGGGTTTGATCCTGCGATCAACGCAGAAAAAAATCGTTTGCTAAAAGTTGTTCAAAATGTTATGGCTTTAGCCTAACAAAAAATCCTGAGCATGATTTCAAACTGCTCACCATTAGGTCTGTTAGCTCAGTTGGTTAGAGTGCTACCCTGTCACGGTAGAGGTCACGGGTTCAAGTCCCGTACAGATCGCCAGCGCCAGAACCATATGACATTTTGTTACAAACCTTATTACGGTAAGATGACATTTTTCCCAATTTCTAATTACGATAGAGTTGACTTTTTCCCAAATCCATGCGATAATTAATACATGACCCAAACCACACAGGAATTAGTAGATTTAATCTATGATGAAAACATATCGCACTTTGATGACAGAGATACCTCAGATGACTGCGATTGCAATATACATATAACTATTAGAACTATAACAGAATATTGGGTGGACTAATGCTTGGCTATACTAAAGAAGATTTAGATAATATGATTTATGGGGTTGGCTCTGCTGATCTGTTAATTAATACTGATGAGAATCCTGCTATTCATAATTATTTAGTTACCGCTCACGAATTCTTACAAGGCCTATGGGCAGAAGGGTACTTTGACTAATGACATGGCTAGACGAACCTTGGAAAGAATGGTCTAATTCATCTTGGACTAAGCATGAGTTTCTTTGTACTGAGTGTGATACTCTTATAGAGATTACTACTTATTGGAAAGATGAATATATTGCTACCCCGATTTGTCCGTGCCCTCACCAGGCCATTATTAAATTAAACACCCATGTCCTACCAGGTTCTATCTTTGCCTCATCCCATAGTGATGTGACCAGTATCACACCTGCGCCGCTTGTCAAAATCAATTCAAACCCCTATAATTAATATATGGACCTAAAAACACTAACCGAGTATATCAAGATACATAAGATATCTTTAGAACAAACTATGGCAGAAGCACAAGAGGGTATTGAGATTCCCGATGATGAGTACTTTGAATCAGACTCTTTCTATATGGGAGCAATTGATACCTGTGATCACCTATTGGAGATTATAAATGAGTGGTAAGTATCCCTTTATCCCCGAACATTTAACTAAAGCCTTAGAGGACATCTCTATACCACTAATAGATTTATTACATGGTCACCTTAAAGTATTAATGCTAGAGGGTGAGATGAAGTTAGAACGATCTCAGGGTGATGAACGTGAATGGCTTGACGGGTATATGGCTGCCTTGACAGATATATACTGTATGACCTATAATTTAAGTATTGACCGTAAAAATATTGAGGAGAAATATTATGCCTGAGTTAATTGAAATGGATTATGATGAATGGTTTGATACCTACAAGCCAATCCCTAATCATATAGATACTAATGCTTCATTTAGCGATGGAGAGTATGGCTATATGTTTGAAACATATGGAGATGAACTTACTTTTATACAGGGGGCAGATGATAACATTGTTTGGACTTATGGGGATGGTGATGATGGAGGCACGTATATCTGGTCTGGTTATAGTTTTGTTAATAGGATTGGATATTTTATTACTGAACGGCCTTGGGTAAATGATGTTCAGGCTTTAGTTATCCCAGCAGATGATGAACTTGACAACGATGAGGATGAGGAGTAAAATTGTATTATGACTAAAACCACTAAGTTAGACCTCGACCTACAATATGCTGGATCTATTGCGATTGACTCAGGGCAAGCAATGGTTGGCGACCCTTGCTACCTATATGATTGGGATACTAGTACCAATGACAGCGACATGTCTGAGCAACGAATTGGCGAGTATTCCTATAACGGAGTATCTGCTACCACTATCAAAAATACTTTCGGAACTGTTGGCATACACAAGGCTGTAGCATTTAGCACAGGCTATGGTGACGGAGTTTATCCCGTCTATGTTAAATTAAACGAGGATAACAGAGTTTCTATGGTTATCATTGACTTTGAGGAAAACATTGATGAAGCCTGATGACAAAGATAAACTAAACCAATGCTTAGACATCCTTGACACTACGGACCTTGGCCTATCCCTTGTTTGGCTATGGACGTGGAGCACTATTAAAAACATTTTAGATGATGAAACATGGCACCCAGTAGTAACAGAGGATCAGATGTGGAATCACCTCTGTGAGGCTGTAGCGACTGGCAATGGGTTCTCGTTAGAGTGGGGGGCTGAGGAGCACCAAGAAAACGTTATAGAGTGGATGTTGAATCGAGAGTTTATTTCTGATACTTTAGTTGACGATGAAGATGACGACTAACAGATTAGATAAGCGATTATCTGAGTATACTTTCGATGAACTATGCGTTGCTATATGTGAATGGTGCAAGGACCCTGATATGAATATGTCAGAGTACATGTGCCCTAACTGCTACAAAGATGACGAACAGATCTGCACAGAATGCTGCGGATGTTATGATGAAGAAGGTGGACAATAATGGGAGCCCGTATTAACTTTGTATTTAAAGATTCAGATACTGCTGTAGGAGAGCCTGCAGCGTATGTGGTCCTGTACTCACATTGGGGCCAGACAGACTGGCAACCTGATATTTCTGCAGCACTAACACATGCTCGTGTGCGTTGGAATGATTCTTCATATGCTACCCGCATGATGATTAGTTATCTAATGCAACACAGTATATTAGAGGAGCACGGGTTTGGCATTTATGCTATAAATAACCAAGGCTCTATGGACTTAGGAGAACAGACAGTGGTTATTGATTTTACTAATAATACTGTTACTGATATCCACCCTGTTGAATTTAACGCATTTATTAATGCATATGCACCTCATCTATCACTAACTAACTAAGGAGAAACAAATGGCTAAGAAATCAAAAGCAAAAACAATCCCGTACCTAGAAACATGGGATACCCGTTACGGTAAGTCTCAACGTCTTGTACTTCGTAAGAATGGTAAGTTTGTCGATAATACCAGTCTTACTGCCCTAAAGCAAGGGGAACGGGTCACCTCTCGCTAATATAAAGATGAGGGGCGCATACTTGTGGTGAGGTTGCGCCTCTCTCTTTTATTTGCTATAATGGACAGGAGAGGAAAACATGTATCGAATTAGTCGCAGTACCCATACCACCAAAGAGGAAAAGGTTGCTCAAAAAATCTCGGTATTGTTATCAGACTTTACTCTTGATCTAGAAAAGGTAGGATACTACCTAGCAAAAGCAATCCCACTTCTATTATTTAAGCGGTCACTAGAAGTCTTAGAGTCAGCACAATTCCAAGATGATATAATGGAACAAGAGAGAATAGGATATGACAATGACAGACTTCTTTACTAAGTGCCAGATACTAGGTCACATCTATCGTGACGAATTACAAGACTTTAAAGACTTCATGGAATACAACGACCTAGGCTTTCCAATAGCATATCTTAATGCTGAGGGGTTAGCACTTGCTCAACCTGACGGCATGAAATATGTTGAAGAAACATGGGATTTGTTATTGTCTGAATTAAATCTTAAAGATACAGGGTTTGAAGATTTAGAACACCTGTTGCTTTCAGCAGAAGAATAAAAGCTGGCCCTGCGGGGCGCCGAGATCTTTTTGTATCAAACCATCAAACCATCAAACCTTAAAACCCTATTACGAACCCAATTTAATTTTTCCCAGAACTTTATTACGATGAACAAATAATTTTCCCCAATCATAGACAAACCTTCAAACCAGCTATAAAGGTTTTGTATTGTATCTTATACTACTGACATTACGAACTCTCTTATTTATCCCCCGCCCCAGAAATGACTCCTAGGATAGCTACACATCCGCAGCGGGGGATCAAAAGATATACCAAACCCTATAGCATAAAACACATTACGA
>Ga0209107_10000878_pt1 | contig 17105 bp, 15 predicted proteins | sample LakErihyJuly2011_2_FD_187460 | JGI IMG/M metagenome (GOLD analysis project Ga0209107, IMG submission 187460) | Freshwater microbial communities from dead zone in Lake Erie, Canada - CCB hypolimnion July 2011 (SPAdes) (version 2) | ecosystem: Environmental > Aquatic > Freshwater > Lentic >... | reverse complement strand
CGACCAGACCACGGGCCAGGCTCCGCCGAGGCTGGCCGCGCCAGCGTTGTACAGGGTGTCAATCATTGGTGCTCTCCCCTACCCTTCAGGCTTTTTCGACACGGACCGTGCCGAAGGAAGCGCCCAGCGTCGCGGTGTCGGCATGGCCGGCAGGCACACGCACGACGTTGGCCGGCAGGCTGGCGTCCAGCACGGCGGGCAGCACGGCACTCGCTGCACCGTTCGGACCATCTTGCGAGACCTTGACCTGCGCGCCTTCGGCCAAGCCCAACTCGGCCCACAGGGCTTGCGGCAGGCTGGCCACCGGCGCGCGACCATCGGCCGTGGCTTGCAGCGAGGGCGAGCGGCGCACCAGGGCGTCGGCGCTGTAGATGGGCAGATCGGCCAGGCGCTCCAGCGAACCGTTGCCACCGGCGATGGCGATGGGCGCCGAGGTGGCGTTGTTCAGCTTGGCAGACAAGGCAGCCAGGTCACCCAGGGCAGCGGCCTTGACCTCTTCCGAGGTCTCGAAACCGAAGCCTTCCAGGCCCAGCATCGTGCCCAGCACGCGCAGGACCTTCCAGGCCGGGCGGGCTTCGCCTTGCGGCTTGACCACGCCGTGGAAGCTCTGCACGCGGCCTTCGGCGTTGACGAAGCTGCCGGAGGTTTCCGAGAAAGGCGTGATCGGCAGGATGACGTCGGCGTAGTCGGTGGCCGCCGTCTTGAACGACGACAGCGAGACGACCATTTCCGCGCCCTGCACCGCCGCCATGGCGGCAGCTGGGTTGGCGGTGTCGAACTCGGGCTCGACGCCCAGCAGCACCAGGGCCTTGAGCGCCTTGCCGGCGATCATCTGGCCAGCGTTCAGGCCACCTTGCTGCGGTTGGGCACCGACCAGTTGCGCGCCGACCGTGTTGGCCGACTCGGACAGGAAGCCCAGCTTGGCGCCGGTCTTCTCGGCGACCCACTGGCCCAGGGCCTGCAGCGTCGCGGCTTGCGGGTGCTGCGCGGCAGCGTTGCCCAGCAGCACGGCCTTGTTCTGGCCCGACAGCAGCGAGGCCGCGATGGCCTTGGCCGACTCGGTGGCCGTGCCGTTGCAAGGGATGTCGATGTTCAACTGGTTGGCGATCGCCACGGCCACATCGCCCAGGGCCTGTGCCCAAGCGCTCGGGGCCACGGTGACGCGCTGCTTGAGCGTGATCAACCAGTCGTCGTTGGCGCCGCCGATCGCAGAGATCTGCGCGCCGCGCTTGGCCGCTTGGCGCAGGCGCGAGGCGAACAAGGGGTGGTCCTTGCGCAGGAAAGACCCGACCACCAGGGCACGGTCCAGCGTGCCCAGCTCGGCCACGGGCAAGCCCAGCCAGCGGGCGCCGGCACCGTGGGTGAACTCGGCGTTGCGCAGGCGGGTGTCGATGTTGTCGGAACCCAGGCCGCGCACCAGCTGGCCCAGCAGGAACAGCTCTTCGACGGTGCTGTGCTCGGTGGCCAGCGCACCGATGGCGGCGGCACCGTGCTCGGTCTTCACGCCCTTGAGGCCGTTGGCCACGTATTCCAGGGCGGTGGTCCAGTCCACTTCACGCCACTGGCCGCCCTGCTTGATCATGGGCTGGGTCAGGCGCTGTTCGCTGTGCAGGGCTTCGTAGCTGAAGCGATCGCGGTCGGCGATCCAGCATTCGTTGACGTCTTCGTTTTCCAGCGGCACGACGCGCAGCACCTTGCCATTCTTGACCTGAACGATCAGGTTGGCACCGGTCGAGTCATGGGGCGAAACGCTCTTGCGGCGCGACAGCTCCCAGGTGCGGGCGCTGTAGCGGAAGGGCTTGCTGGTCAGGGCACCGACGGGGCAGATGTCGATCATGTTGCCCGACAGCTCGGAGTCCACCGAACGGCCCACGAAGGTGGCGATCTCGGAGTGCTCGCCGCGGTGCTGCATGCCCAACTCCATCACGCCGGCCACTTCCTGGCCGAAGCGCACGCAGCGGGTGCACTGGATGCAGCGGCTCATCTCTTCCATCGAGATCAGCGGGCCGATGTCCTTGGGGAAGACCACGCGCTTTTCTTCCTTGTAACGGGAAGCAGAGCCACCGTAGCCCACGGCCAGATCCTGCAGCTGGCACTCACCGCCCTGGTCGCAGATCGGGCAATCCAGCGGGTGGTTGATGAGCAGGAACTCCATCACGCTCTTCTGAGCCTTGATGGCCTTGTCGCTCTTGGTGCGGATGATCATGCCCTGCGTCACCGGGGTGGCGCAGGCCGGCATGGGCTTGGGCGCCTTCTCGATGTCCACCAGGCACATGCGGCAGTTCGCTGCGATCGACAGTTTCCTGTGATAGCAGAAGTGCGGGATGTAGGTGCCGTTTTCTTCGGCCGCACGGATGACCATGCTGCCTTCTTGGGCCTGGACCTTTCGGCCGTCGATTTCGATTTCAACCATGTCTTTGCCCAGTTCAGATGTAGGCCGGGACCACGCAGGTCTTGTGTTCGATGTGGTGCACGAACTCGTCGCGGTAGTGCTTGATGAAAGCACGCACCGGCATGGCCGCCGCATCACCCAGCGCACAGATCGTGCGGCCCTGGATGTTCTCGGCGACGTTGTCCAGCATCTCGATGTCTTCAGGTCGGCCGTGACCGTTCTCGATGCGGTCCACCATGCGCCACAGCCAACCCGTGCCTTCGCGGCACGGCGTGCACTGGCCACAGGATTCGTGCATGTAGAAGTAGCTCAAGCGCTGCAGGCTCTTGACCATGCAGCGGGTCTCGTCCATCACGATGACGGCGCCCGAACCCAGCATCGAGCCGGCCTTGGCGATCGAGTCGTAGTCCATCGTGCACTCCATCATGGTGTGCGCGGGGATCACGGGCGACGACGAACCACCAGGGATCACGGCCTTGAGCTTCTTGCCGCCGCGCACGCCACCGGCGAGCTCCAGCAGCGTGGCGAACGGCGTGCCCATCGGGATCTCGTAATTGCCCGGGCGCTCGACGTCACCGCTGATGGTGAACAGCTTGGTGCCGCCGTTGTTGGGCTTGCCGGCGGCCAGGAAGGCTTCACCGCCGTTGCGGATGATCCAGGGGACGGCCGCGAAGGTTTCGGTGTTGTTGATCGTGGTCGGCTTGCCGTACAAACCGAAACTGGCCGGGAAAGGCGGCTTGAAGCGGGGCTGGCCCTTCTTGCCTTCCAGGGATTCCAGCAGCGCAGTCTCTTCGCCGCAGATGTAGGCGCCGAAACCATGGTGCGCGTGCAGCTGGAAGCTGAAGTTGCTGCCCATGATGTTGTCGCCGAGGTAACCGGCGGCACGGGCCTCTTCCAAGGCCTCTTCGAAGCGCTCATAGGCTTCGAAGATTTCGCCGTGGATGTAGTTGTAGCCCACGGTGATGCCCATGGCGTAGGCGGCAATCGCCATGCCTTCGATCACGGTGTGCGGGTTGAAGCGCAGGATCTCGCGGTCCTTCGCCGTCCCCGGCTCGCCTTCGTCGGAATTGCACACCAGGTACTTCTGACCCGGGAAAGCGCGGGGCATGAAGCTCCACTTCAGGCCAGTGGGGAAGCCGGCGCCGCCGCGACCACGCAGCGCAGAAGCCTTCACTTCGGCGATGACCTGGTCCTGGGTCATGCCCGCTTCATTGCCAGCCACGCCATCCTTGCCCAGGATCTTGCGCAGGGCTGCGTAACCGCCACGGGCTTCGTAGTCTTTCAGGCCCCAGTTGTTGCCGTCGATGTCGGCGTAAATCTGCGGGTTGATGTGGCGGCCGTGGAAAACGGTTTCCTTGCCGGTCGCCTGGAATTTGGAAAGATCAAGCATCTTGTCTTTGCCTCACTTCGCTTGTGCCTTGAGCGTGGACAACAACTCGTCCAGGCGCTCAGTGCTCAGGTAGCTGACCATGTGTCGATCGTTGACCAGGGCCACGGGTGCATCTGCACAAGCGCCCAGACATTCGGATTGCTGCACCGTGAACAGGCCGTCGGGTGTGGTGCCACCCATTTCGACGCCCAGGCGCTCGCAGACATGTGCCAGCGCTTTTTGACCATCGCGCAACTGGCAAGGCAGGTTGGTGCACACGGCCAGCTTGAACTGGCCCACCGGCTGCTGGTTGTACATGTTGTAGAAGGTGACGACTTCGTGCACGGCCATGGGGGCCACGCCGATGTGGTCGGCCACTTCCTGCTCGCTCTCGGGCGAGACCCAGCCACGCTCTTGCTGGATGATGGACAGGCAGGCCATCACGGCCGAGATGCGCTGGTCTGCCGGGTACTTGGCGAGTTCGCGGTCGAAGCGGGCTTTGGTTTGTTCGCTCAACATGGTGTGTGCTGCTCGTTCGGTGTTCGATCTGCGGTCGGTCAGCGGTCGATCTCACCGAACACGATGTCCATCGTGCCGATGATGGCCACGGCGTCGGCAATCATGTGGCCCCTGGACATCTCGTCCAGAGCGGCCAGGTGCGGGAAACCGGGGGCGCGGATCTTCAGGCGATAAGGCTTGTTGGCGCCGTCCGACACGATGTAGGTGCCGAACTCGCCCTTCGGGTGCTCGACAGCGGCATAGGCCTCGCCTTCGGGCACGTGGAAGCCTTCGGTGAAGAGCTTGAAGTGGTGGATCAGCTCTTCCATCGAGGTCTTCATCTCGACGCGCGACGGCGGCGCCACCTTGTGGTTGTCAGTGATGACCGGACCCGGGTTGGCGCGCAACCAGTCCACGCACTGCTTGATGATGCGGTTGGATTGGCGCAGCTCTTCGACGCGAACCACATAGCGGTCGTAGCAATCGCCGTTGGTGCCGATGGGGATGTCGAAATCCAGCTGGTCGTAAACGTCGTAGGGTTGGTGCTTGCGCAGGTCCCACACGATGCCGGAGCCACGCAGCATGGCGCCGGTCAGGCCCATCTGCAGGGCGCGCTCAGGGCTCACCACGCCGATGCCCACCGTGCGCTGTTTCCAGATGCGGTTGTCGGTCAGCAGGGTTTCGTACTCGTCCACCAGCTTGGGGAAGCGTTGGGTGAAGTCGTCGATGAAGTCCAGCATCGAGCCTTGACGGTTCTCGTTCATGCGAGCGATCGTCTTGGCATTCTTGATCTTGCTGGCCTTGTACTGCGGCATGGTGTCCGGCAGGTCACGATAGACGCCGCCCGGACGGAAATAGGCCGCGTGCATGCGGGCACCCGACACGGCTTCATAGAGGTCGAAGAGGTCTTCGCGCTCGCGGAAGCAGTAAATCAGGATGTTCATGGCGCCGCAGTCGAAACCGTGGCAGCCCAGCCAGAGCAGGTGGTTCAGCACGCGCGTGATTTCCGCGAACATGACGCGGATGTACTGCGCGCGCACCGGCACGTCGATGCCGAGCATCTTCTCGATGGTCAGGCAGTAGGCGTGCTCGTTGCACATCATCGAGACGTAGTCCAGGCGGTCCATGTAGGGCAGCGACTGGATGTAGGTCTTGGACTCGGCCAGCTTTTCGGTGGCACGGTGCAGCAGGCCGATGTGGGGGTCGGCGCGCTGGATGACTTCGCCGTCCAGCTCCAACACCAGGCGCAGCACGCCGTGGGCAGCCGGGTGCTGCGGACCGAAGTTCAGGGTGTAGTTCTTGATGTCAGCCATGGTTCATCCTTCCCGCGTCGCTCAGTGGAGACCACCGTAGTTGTCTTCGCGGATGATGCGCGGCGTGATCTCGCGCGGCTCGATGGAGACAGGTTGGTAGATGACGCGCTTTTGCTCAGCGTCGTAGCGCATCTCGACGTGGCCGGAGACCGGGAAATCCTTGCGGAAGGGGTGACCGATGAAGCCGTAGTCGGTCAGGATGCGGCGCAGGTCTTCGTGGCCATCGAACACGATGCCGTACAGGTCGAAGGCCTCGCGCTCGAACCAGTTGGCGCTGTTCCAGATCGGGTTGACCGAGGCCACCACGGGGAAGTCGTCGTCGGTGGCGAACACCTTCAGTCGCACGCGCCAGTTCAGGCTGACCGACAGCAGGTGGCTGACCACGCAGAAGCGCGGGCCTTCCGAGTAGATGCTCGCAGCGCCGTCTTTGTAGGCCGAGTAGTCCATGCCGCAGAGGTCGATCAGCTGCTCGAACTTCAACGAGGCATCGTCGCGCAGGGTGCGCGCAACGCCTTCGTAGTCGACTGCCGACACCGTGATGGTGAGTTCACCGCGGTCAACGACCAGGCGCTTGATCTTGTCGCCCAGGACGGTTTCCAGGGCGGCTTGCAGGGTGGCGAGTTTTTGGCTCATGCGCGTGCTTCCCGTTCAGCGGGCGATGGTGTTTTCGCGGCGGATCTTGGCCTGCAGCTGCAGGATGCCGTAGAGCAGCGCCTCGGCCGTCGGCGGACAGCCGGGCACATAGACGTCCACCGGCACGATGCGGTCGCAACCACGCACCACCGAATAGCTGTAGTGGTAGTAGCCACCACCGTTGGCGCACGAGCCCATGGACAGCACCCAGCGGGGCTCGGCCATCTGGTCATAGACCTTGCGCAGGGCCGGTGCCATCTTGTTGCACAGCGTGCCGGCCACGATCATCAGGTCGGACTGGCGCGGGCTGGGACGGAACAGCATGCCGAAACGGTCGATGTCGTAGCGCGCAGCACCCGCGTGCATCATCTCGACGGCACAGCAGGCCAGACCGAAGGTCATGGGCCACAGCGAACCGGTTTTCGACCAGTTGATCAGGGTGTCGGCGGAGGTGGTGATGAAGCCTTCCTTGAAGACGCCTTCGATGCCCATGTGATTTACCTCTTCAGATTCCGGTGGTGTGTGCAGCTGCGCGGAGAGGGATCACTCCCAGTCCAGCGCGCCCTTCTTCCATTCGTAGGCAAAGCCCACGACCAGAATGCCCAGGAACAACATGATGGCCAGGAAGCCGGGCATGCCCACCTCTCTGAGCGACACCGCCCAGGGGAAGAGGAACGCGATTTCCAGGTCAAACAGGATGAACAGGATGGCCACCAGGTAGTAGCGCACGTCGAATTTCATGCGGGCATCTTCGAACGCTTCGAAGCCGCACTCATAGGGGGAATTCTTGGCCTCGTCAGGGCGACGGGGGCCGAGCAGGAAGCCCAGCAACTGCGGCGCCACGCCGACGCCGACGCCGACCAGGATGAACAGGATGACGGGGAGGTATTGCTCGATGTTCATGACCGCTGGCTTTCAGGTTGAACGCAATGAAGACTGGTGCCAAGTTGGCGCGATTGGATCACACCGACAAAACAAAAAGCGCGCCCGGCATGTTGTCCTTCAGGTTTGACCCCGACATGACATCACCCACAGCGCGCCCACCCGAGAGCTTGAACCCCGTGACAGCATCCCCACATGGAGAACTGACACATGCCCCTGGATCAGCTTCTCGGTGACAGGCAATGCTGATCATGAGGGGGCACAAGACTCGTTCGTATCTTTCTGGTGCCGACGGCGAGACTCGAACTCGCACAGCTTTCGCCACTACCCCCTCAAGATAGCGTGTCTACCAATTTCACCACGTCGGCGGGAGAGAATCTGTGCGCCTGACCTTGTGGGTTCAGCGCTGCAGATCTGAGTTTCGGCTGGCGTGAGGCTTGCTCACCGAAGACTCAGATTCTAAACCGAAAAATGGGCTTCACGAAGCTGACACAGCCATCACATGCAGCGTTTGTGCAGTGTTGCGGCATCGCAGCATCATGAGGCCCATGCCCCATCACTTGGTGGGGATCAGGGCGGCACCCGAAGCTGCCGGCAGCACAGCAGATGCCGGAACAGCACCCGCCGAGGCGGCCGCAGCAGCGCTGGCAGCCTGCTCCAGGAGCGAAGGCTGCTCGGCCGAGGCCACGCCGCGGTTGTTGCCAAAATAGGCCAGACCCAGGGTGCTCGCGAAGAACACCGTGGCGGCCACCGCCGTCGAGCGCGACAGGAAATTCGCGCTGCCCGTGGCACCGAACAGGCTGCCCGACGCACCGCTGCCAAACGACGCGCCCATGTCGGCCCCCTTGCCGTGCTGCACCAGCACCAGGCCGATCATGGCCAGGGCGGACAGCACTTGCAACAGCAGGACCACCGTCATCAATGCTTGCATGAACTCAACTCCTCAATCTTGTCTGGGATGGCTGCGCCCGCTGCGGCTCAAGCCGCGCGGGCGATCGCCGCGAAATCAGCCGCCTTGAGCGCTGCACCGCCGATCAGGCCACCGTCGATGTCGGCCTGAGAGAACAGCACCTGGGCGTTGTCTGGCTTGACGCTGCCGCCGTACAACAACGGCACCTTGGCCGCCTCGGGCTGGGCCGCCGTCAGGCGTGCGCGCAGGAAAGCGTGCACGGCCTGGGCCTGCTCGGGGCTGGCGGTCTTGCCGGTGCCGATGGCCCAGACGGGCTCATACGCCACCACCACCTGGGCCACATCGGCACCCAGGGTGGCGATGACGGCGTCCAGTTGGCGCCCCACGACGGCTTCGGTCTGACCGGACTCGCGCTCGGCCAGGGTTTCGCCCACACACACGATGGGCACCAAGCCGTGCGCCAGCGCTGCCTTGGCCTTGTCAGCGACCAACTGGTCGCTTTCGGCGTGGTAGCTGCGGCGCTCGGAGTGACCCACGATGGCATAGGTCGCACCGAACTCGCGGACCATGGGGCCCGCGACCTCGCCCGTGAAAGCGCCTTGCGCCTGCACCGACACGTCCTGCACGCCGACCGCGATGGCCGAGCCCTGCAGGGCCGCGGCGACATCGGCCAGGAAGACCACAGGCGGGCAGACCGCCACGTCAGCGCGAGGCGCCGACGCAGCCAAGTCAGCCGCCAGCAGGCCCTGGATCAGCTCTGCGTTGGATGCACGGCTGCCGTGCATCTTCCAGTTGCCAACAACCAGCTTTTTCATGGTGCTCACTGCTGTTGCTGCTCTTGGCCCTGACCCTGGCCTTCCGAGCCGGCGTCCTGAGGCGCCTGATCGGCACGCGGGGCGCGGTCACGGCGCTCGCCGCGATCACCACCACGGTCGCCACGGTCGCCGCCACGGCCACCGCGATCGCCACGGTCACCGCGGGGACCACGGTCGCCACGCTCTTCGCGCTCAGGCATGCCTTCAGGACGCTCCAGCAGGGCCTTCATGGACAGCTTGACGCGGCCCTTCTCGTCCGTCTCGAGGACCTTGACCTTGACGATCTGGCCTTCCTTCAGGTAGTCGGCCACGTTCTCGACGCGCTCGTGGGCGATCTGGCTGATGTGCAGCAGGCCGTCCTTGCCGGGCAGCAGGTTCACCAGGGCACCGAAGTCGAACAGCTTGGTGACAGCACCTTCGTAGGTGGCGCCGATTTCCACTTCAGCCGTGATTTCGTTGATGCGCTTGATGGCGAACTCGGCCTTGGCGCCATCGGTCGAAGCGATGGTGATGACACCGTCTTCGGCGATGTTGATCTGGCAACCGGTCTCTTCGCACAGGCCGCGGATGGTGGCGCCGCCCTTGCCGATCACGTCACGGATTTTTTCCGGGTTGATCTTCAGGGTGTACAGGCGGGGTGCGAACTCGGAGACTTCCGTGTTGGCGCCGGCCATGGCTTCGACCATCTTGCCCAGGATGTGCAGGCGGGCCTCCTTGGCTTGCGCCAGCGCCACTTGCATGATTTCCTTGGTGATGCCCTGGATCTTGATGTCCATCTGCAGGGCGGTGATGCCGCCCGTGGTGCCGGCCACCTTGAAGTCCATGTCGCCCAGGTGATCCTCGTCACCCAGGATGTCGGTCAGGACGGCGAACTTGTTGCCTTCCTTGATCAGGCCCATGGCGATGCCGGCCACGTGGGCCTTCATCGGCACACCGGCGTCCATCATGGCCAGGCAGCCGCCGCAGACCGAAGCCATCGACGAGGAGCCGTTGGACTCGGTGATTTCCGACACCACACGCACGGTGTAGGCGAAGTCTTCCTTGGCAGGCAGCAGCGGCACCAGCGAGCGCTTGGCCAGGCGGCCGTGGCCGATTTCGCGGCGCTTCGGCGTGCCCACGCGACCGGTTTCGCCGGTGGCGAACGGAGGCATGTTGTAGTGGAACAGGAAGGTGTCGCGGTAGTCGCCGGTCAGGGCGTCGATGCGCTGCGAGTCCTGCTCGGTGCCCAGGGTGGCCACGACCAGGGCCTGGGTTTCACCACGGGTGAACAGGGCCGAGCCGTGCACGCGCGGCAGCACGCCGGTGCGGATCTCGATGGGGCGCACGGTGCGGGTGTCGCGGCCGTCGATGCGGGGCTCACCGGCCAGGATCTGGCTGCGCACGATCTTGGCTTCGATGTCGAACATCAGGCTTTCGACCTTGACGGCATCGAAGGCGATGCCCTCAGCAGCGAGGGCACCCTTGACTTCGGCGTAAGCAGCGCGGCAAGCCTGGGTGCGGGCCTGCTTGGAGCGGATCTGGTAAGCAGCGCGCAGCTTCTCTTCGGCCAGGCCGTTGACCTTGGCGATGAAGTCTTCGTCCTTGGCAGGTGCTTGCCAGTCCCAGGAGGGCTTGCCAGCGTCGCGCACCAGGTCGTGGATGGCAGCGATGGCGATGTTGCCTTGCTCGTGGCCGAACACCACGCCACCCAGCATCACGTCTTCGGACAGCTGGTCGGCTTCGGATTCGACCATCAGCACGGCGGTTTCGGTGCCGGCGACGATCAGGTCCATCTTGGAGTCGACCAGTTCGGCGATGCTGGGGTTCAGCACGTACTCACCGTTGACGTAGCCCACGCGGGCGGCGCCGATGGGGCCGTTGAACGGGATGCCGGAGATCGACAGCGCAGCGCTGGAGGCGATCATGGCGGCGATGTCGGCCGAGACCTCAGGGTTCAGCGACACCACGTGGATGACCAGCTGCACTTCGTTGTAGAAGCCTTCGGGGAACAGCGGGCGGATCGGGCGGTCGATCAGGCGCGAGGTCAGGGTTTCGAGTTCGGAAGGCTTGGCTTCGCGCTTGAAGAAGCTGCCAGGGATCTTGCCGGCGGCGTAGGTCTTCTCGATGTAGTCAACGGTCAGGGGGAAGAAGTCCTGGCCGGCCTTGGCAACCTTGGCACACACCACGGTGGCCAGCACGACGGTGCCTTCGATGTCGACCAGCACGGCGCCACTGGCTTGACGGGCGATTTCACCCGTTTCCATGGTGACGGTGTGCTTGCCCCAGGTGAAGGTCTTGGTGACTTTGTTGAACATGGTCATGGATGGTGTCTCCGGAGGTCGTGGACGCCCGCAACGTGCGGGCTGTCCGGTGGTGCCGTCACCTGTCGCGATGCCATTCCAGCGAGGCTGAACCACAGGGTTCGGGCCTCAACCGCGCTGGAATGACACAGCGTTCGCTTTGGGTCAAATGGCGGCGTTAAAAAACAAAAAGCCTGTGCTGGAGGCGTCCAGACAGGCTTTTTGTCGTCATGGGGTGCTTACTTGCGCAGGCCCAGCTTGGCAATCAGAGCGGCGTAGCGGTCGAATTCCTTGCCCTTGAGGTAGTCCAGCAGCTTGCGACGACGGCTGACCATGCGCAGCAGGCCGCGACGACCGTGGTGGTCCTTCTTGTTGGCCTTGAAGTGGGGGGTCAGTTCGTTGATGCGAGCGGTCAGCAGGGCCACTTGCACTTCGGGGGAGCCGGTGTCATTGGCGCTGCGGGCGTTGTCTTTGACGATGGCTGCGGTGTTGATGTCAGCGACGGACATGGTGTGTTTCCTGAAAAACAGATGCAGACCGTCCCGGCATGGCTTGCGTGCTGTTCAGCATCGACAAGGCGTCACACCGGCATCGGTTTCTGCGTTGGACTTGCGGACACCGGGTGAAACCAACCCAGGCCGTGCGAAAAATGCCCCAGCCGAAACTGAGACAGCCGCAGAGTGTAGCAGATTTCCAAATGGCGAACATCTGGCACTGCCACCGGCCGCGCTCAGATCGCCGCGAGATCCCAGCGCGGGCGCACGTCGAAGACCGGCTCGCGGGTCAGGGTCGCCTGCCCGCTTTGCAAACGCATGGCCGCGGCCAGGGCAATCATGGCGCCGTTGTCGGTGCACAGGTGCAATTCGGGGTAATGCACGCGGATGCCGCGGCGCACGCAGGCCTGGTTCAGCTGTTCGCGCAGCAGGCGGTTGGCCCCGACCCCGCCCGCCACGACCACCCGCTTCAAGCCGGTGGCCTTGAGCGCGGCCAGTGACTTCTTCACCAGCACTTCCACAATGGCCGCCTGGGTGGAGGCGGCCAGGTCGGCCAGCACGGCACCGTGGGCAGGGTCGGCCAAGGCCTCGGGCTGGTCCAGCCACCCCAGACGCACCAAATGTGTGCGCACCGCTGTTTTCAGTCCCGCGAAGGAAAAATCCAGGTTGCCGCTGTGCAGCATCGGGCGCGGCAAGGCGAAGGCATCGGCCCGGCCCTGCTCGGCCAGGCGCGCGAGGTGCGGCCCACCTGGGTAAGGCAGGCCCATGAGCTTGGCCGATTTGTCGAACGCTTCGCCGGCCGCATCGTCCACCGTTTCGCCCAGCAGTTCGTAGCGCCCCACCCCATCGACGCGCATCAGTTGCGTGTGCCCGCCGGACACCAGCAAGGCCACGAAGGGGAACTCGGGCGGGTCGGCCGACAGGAAGGGCGACAGCAGGTGGCCCTCCAGGTGGTGCACACCCAACATCGGCTTGTCCAGGCTCGTGGCCAGCGCACAGGCCACGCCGGCACCGACCAGCAAGGCGCCCGCCAAGCCCGGCCCGCGGGTGTAGGCCACGACATCGACATCGGCCATGGCGCATTGCGCCTCTTGCAGCACCTGGCGCGTCAGCGGCACCACGCGGCGGATGTGGTCGCGCGAGGCCAGCTCGGGCACCACGCCGCCGTAGGCCTGGTGCATGTCGATCTGGCTGTGCAAGGCGTGCGACAGCAGCCTGGGCGCGCCCTCGGTAGGCAGGGCCACCAGGGCCACACCGGTTTCGTCGCAGGAGGACTCCACGCCCAGGATCAGTCTTGTGTCAGGTGCCAGCATGCCGCCAGTGTAGGGCCCGAGGCCATCGGCACTGAAGCGGCGCATCAGAAGCACCACTTCGGCGCGCCGGGGTGGCGCGCCAGCCCATCCAGAGGGTTCAAGCGGCCGTTTCCCCAGGGAAATCGCCCTGGCACACCGCTTGCAGTGTCAAAGCCAACAAGGTCAACGGCGACCTTGATGTCTTGGGCGCCCGATGTCGGGCCCTGAGCTTCCGACAAAGGTGTCATGGCTGCACACGCTCGTTTCGACAGGCTGCGCAGCCACGGCACCTTTTTTGTTGTCTGACACGAAAGCTTCGCACCATGAATCCGCAGGACCTCGACATGAACCGCCGCGCCCTTCTGAAAACCGTTGCCGCCGCCGGCGCTGTCGGCATGGCGTCCGGACTGCCCTCGGCCGTCTGGGCCGCTGGCTCCGACAAGCCCGAGCTGGAGGAAGTCAAGATTGGCTTCATCCCCCTGACCGACTGCGCCTCCATCGTGATGGCCTCTGTGCTGGGTTTTGACAAGAAATACGGCATCAAGATCATCCCCAGCAAGGAGGCCTCCTGGGCCGGCGTGCGGGACAAGCTGGTCAACGGTGACCTGCACATGGCGCACGTGCTGTACGGCCTGATCTACGGTGTGCAGCTGGGCGTTGGCGGCCCCAAGAAGGACATGGCCGTGCTCATGACCCTCAACAACAACGGCCAGGCCATCACCCTGTCGAAGAAGCTGGCCGACGCGGGCGCCGTGGACGGCCCCTCCCTGGCCAAGGTCATGGCCAAAGACAAGCGCGAATACACCTTCGCCCAGACCTTCCCCACCGGCACCCACGCCATGTGGCTGTACTACTGGCTGGCGTCCGCGGGCATCAACCCGCTGCAGGACGCCAAGGCCATCACCGTGCCCCCTCCGCAGATGGTGGCCAACATGCGCGTGGGCAACATGGACGGCTTCTGCGTCGGTGAGCCCTGGAACCACCGCGCCATCATGGACGGCATCGGCATCACGGCCAACACCACACAGGACATCTGGAAAGACCACCCAGAGAAGGTGCTGGGCTCGACCGACGAGTTCGTCAAGAAGTACCCCAACACCGCGCGCGCCGTGATCATGGCCGTGCTGGAAGCCAGCCGCTGGATCGATGCCGGCCTGCAGAACAAGATGAAGATGGCCGAGACGATCGCGGCCAAGTCCTACGTCAACACGGGCGTGGACGCCATCAACCAGCGCATCCTGGGCCGCTACCAGAACGGCCTGGGCAAGACCTGGGACGACCCCAACCACATGAAGTTCTTCAACGATGGGGCGGTCAACTTCCCCTACCTGTCAGATGGCATGTGGTTCCTCACGCAGCACAAGCGCTGGGGCTTGCTCAAGGACCACCCCGACTACCTGGGCGTGGCCAAGCAGGTCAACAAGGTGGACCTCTACAAGCAGGCCGCCAGCGCGCTGGGCGTCAACGTGCCCAAGGACCCGATGCGTTCGGCCAAGCTGATCGACGGCGTGGTCTGGGACGGCAAGGACCCCAAGAAGTACGCCGACGGTTTCAAGATCAAGGCGTGAGCCCCATCGCCTCGCCACACCTTCGCAACAGGAGCACCCCATGGTCAGCGCCGTTTTTCACAGCCCCTCCGAAGCCAGCGACGCCCTGCGCGCCAGCCAGGCCAGCCAGCCCCCCGGCAAGCCCAGCCACAACGCCATGACACCACCCGCCCACACCGCATCGCCCGCCCCTGCGCGCCCCAGCCCCCTGCCCTCGGTGGACTGGGCCGCCTGGGCCCTCAAGCTGCTGGCGCCGCTGGCCGGCATCGGCCTGGTGGTGGCCATCTGGGGCTTGCTGACCATGAAGGGCGGCAGCTTCCCCACGCCGGCCGCCACCTGGGAGGAAGCCGTCAAGCTGTTCTCCGACCCGTTCTACCGCAACGGGCCGAATGACCAGGGCCTGGGCTGGAACATCCTGTTCTCGCTCAAGCGCGTGGCCCTGGGCTTCGGCCTGGCCGCCATCGTGGGCATCCCGATGGGCTTCCTCATCGGACGCTCCAAGGTGGTCGGCGCCATGCTCAACCCGCTCATCAGCCTGTTGCGCCCGGTGTCGCCCCTGGCCTGGTTGCCCATTGGCCTGCTGGTGTTCAAGTCGGCCGATCCGGCCGCCATCTGGACGATTTTCATCTGCTCCATCTGGCCCATGATCATCAACACCGCCGTGGGTGTGCAGCGCGTGCCCGAGGACTACCTCAACGTGGCCAAGGTGCTGAACCTGAGCGAATGGAAGATCGTCACCAAGATCCTCTTTCCCTCGGTGCTGCCCTACATGCTGACCGGCGTGCGCCTGTCGGTGGGCACGGCTTGGCTGGTGATCGTGGCCGCCGAGATGCTGACCGGCGGCGTGGGCATCGGCTTCTGGGTCTGGGACGAGTGGAACAACCTCAACGTGGCCCACATCATCATCGCCATCATCGTCATCGGCGTCGTCGGCTTGCTGCTGGAAAACGCCCTGGTCGCCGTGGCCAAGCGTTTCAGCTTCGAGTGACCCCGCAGCACCGCACACCCCGCACACAGCACCCGGAGATCGACCATGACCGCTTTCATCGACATCCACCAAGCCGAGATGGTGTTCCACACGAAAAAGGGCCACTTCCATGCCCTGCGCGAGATCAATCTGCAGATCCACAAAGGCGAGTTCATCGCCCTGATCGGGCACTCGGGCTGCGGCAAGTCCACCCTGCTGAACCTGATCGCCGGCCTGCTGTTGCCCTCCAGCGGCGGCCTGATCTGCGACAACAAGGAGATCGCTGGCCCCGGCCCAGAGCGCGGCGTGGTCTTTCAAAACCACTCTCTGCTGCCCTGGCTGACCTGCTTCGAGAACGTGCACCTGGCCGTGGAGCGCGTGTTCGGCGCCAAGGAAGACAAGGCCGCGCTGAAAAAACGCACCGCCGACGCCCTGGAGCTGGTGGGCATGTCGCACGCGGCCCAAAAGCGGCCCAATGAGATCTCGGGCGGCATGAAGCAGCGCGTGGGCATCGCCCGGGCCCTGGCCATGGAGCCCAAGGTCCTGCTGATGGACGAACCCTTCGGCGCCCTGGACGCCCTCACCCGCGCCCACCTGCAAGACGAGTTGCTGAAGATCGTGGCGCGCACGCAAAGCACGGTGGTGATGGTCACCCACGATGTCGACGAGGCCGTGTTGCTGTCCGACCGCATCGTGATGATGACCAACGGCCCGGCAGCCACCATCGGCGAGGTGCTGGACGTGCCCCTGGCCCGCCCGCGCAACCGCGTCGCACTGGCCGAGGACCCGACCTACATGCACTGCCGCAAGGCCGTGCTGGACTTCCTCTACACCCGCCACGGCACGGCCCACAAGCAGGCCGCTTGAACTGTCACCTCAGCGCTGGCTGGCGTTCTTCTGGGCCATGCCCCAGATCAGCGCCCCCAGCGCGATCATGGGCACGCACAGCCACTGACCCATGCTCATGTTCAAGGCCAACAGGCCCAGGAAGCTGTCGGGCTCGCGGAAGTACTCCGCGGTGAAACGGAACAGGCCATAGCCGAACATGAAGGCGCCCGCCACGGCGCCCAGCGGACGCTGACGGCGGCCGCACCACCACAGCAGCGCGAACAGCAGCACGCCCTCCAGCCCGAACTGGTAGAGCTGCGAGGGGTGGCGCGGCAGGTCCGTGCCCGATTGCGGGAACACCATCGCCCAGGGCAGTGACGGGTCGGCCGCACGGCCCCACAGCTCCCCGTTGATGAAGTTGCCGATGCGTCCGGCAGCCAGGCCCATGGGCACGCACGGCGCCACGATGTCAGCCACCTCCAGGAAGGGGCGCTTGCGCAGCCACGCGAACACCGCCAAGGCCGCGATCACGCCCAGCAAGCCCCCGTGGAAGGCCATGCCACCCTGCCAGACGGCGAGGATTTCACCCGGGTGCTGGAGGTAGTAGCTCGGCTTGTAAAACAGCACGTAACCCAGGCGCCCGCCCAACACCACGCCCAGCACGCCGAAGAACAGCAGGTCCTCGACCATCTGACGGTCCCAGCCGTGCTGCGCGAACCAGGGACGGCGCACGCGCGCGGCGGCCAGCAGGTAGAAGAAGGTGAACGCCGCCAGATAGGTCAGGCCGTACCAGTGCACCCGCAGCGGCCCGATGGCCACGGCGATGGGGTCGAATTGAGGATGGATCAGCATGGCGCGAACGATAACCGATGTGGGCACCCACACG
>Ga0209107_10000877_pt1 | contig 17112 bp, 18 predicted proteins | sample LakErihyJuly2011_2_FD_187460 | JGI IMG/M metagenome (GOLD analysis project Ga0209107, IMG submission 187460) | Freshwater microbial communities from dead zone in Lake Erie, Canada - CCB hypolimnion July 2011 (SPAdes) (version 2) | ecosystem: Environmental > Aquatic > Freshwater > Lentic >... | reverse complement strand
ATGAAGCTAATATAGCGAGCAAGAATGATGATCACAAAAAAGCACAAGCTGCTAAAAAAGTGTATGTTCCAGTTGTGAAGAAAGTAGCTGAACCAATTGCGGAAGCGCCTGTTGCAGAAGCACCAGTAGCGGAAGCTGAACCAGTAGCTGCTGAAGAAGCACCTGCTGCAGAAGAAACACCAGCTGCAGAATAATTTTAAATTAATCTAGCTTTAATAAAGCCCCTGGTTCCGTTAATCGGTATCGGGGGTTTTTTGTAATTTATCGGTATTAAATAAATCAAGTATATCCTAATTGTTCTGTTTCGAATAATTAGTTTTGTGTATGCAATATTTTAAAACAATACAATGAGCGAATATATTCATATCGGAAAAATTGTGGCTGCACATGGTATTGGCGGGCAAATTATCATTGAACATGCATTAGGCAAACCCATTAATTTTAAAGGTATTGATGCCATCTTCGTTGAAAAAAATACAGCCAGCTTTATACCTTATTTTATTACATCCGCTGTTGCTAAAACAGATTCCTTAACCCATTTGCAGATAGAGGGCATTCAAAATAGGGAAGCCACCCAAATTTTAATCAGTAAAAAAGTGTGGCTACCGCAAGCGCAGTTTCAGCAGCTGGTTGATAAAAGTTCGCCCTTGGCTTTATTAGGTTATATGGTGAAGGAGAATGGCATTGATTTAGGGAATGTTATTGAAGTCATTGAGCAACCGCATCAGTTGATGTTAACTATATTGTACCAGGGACAGGAAGCCTATATCCCATTACATGAAGAAAGCTTAAAAGGGGTGGATCACGCAAAAAAAACGGTTACTGTTTTACTTCCCGATGGATTATTGGATTTATATAGTACCCCATCGGAGTAACCACATAAATTTTAAAAATTTTTTTTCATTAAAAGTCTACTAATTTAGTAGGAAATGTATATCTTTGTATTCTCACCATAAAAAAACAGCTTTATGAGTTTAAGATTAGGGGACATTGCGCCCGATTTCAAAGCAAAATCAAGTATCGGCGATATTAGCTTTCATGAATATCTTGGAGATAGTTGGGGTATTTTATTTTCACACCCTGCTGACTTTACACCTGTATGTACCACTGAATTAGGCCGCACTGCAGCATTGCAAGAAGAATTTGCTAAACGTAATGTAAAAGTTTTAGCCCTCAGTGTGGACGGCGTTGAAAGTCATCAAAAATGGATCAGTGATATCAATGAAACACAACAGGTACATGTAGGTTTCCCAATTATAGCGGATGAGGATAAAGCGGTGGCTAACGCCTATGATATGATTCATCCAAAAGCTTCAGAAACTTTCACAGTGCGTTCCTTGTTTATTATTGGACCAGATAAGAAAGTCAAATTATTTATCACCTATCCTGCTTCCACTGGACGAAATTTTGTGGAAGTGTTAAGGGTGATTGATTCACTTCAGTTAACTGCCAATTATAGTGTGGCTACACCTGCGAACTGGATAGATGGAGAAGATGTGATTGTGGTCCCAGCAGTCAAAACAGAAGATGCTTTAGTTAAATTCCCCAAAGGCTTGAATATCGTAAAACCGTATTTGCGTTATACGCCACAACCGAACAAATAGTGGTGTGTAATTGCAAAAAGGGAGTAGGGTAATGGACGCTTCAGTAAAAAATAATTATTTTTTGGAAATCAAACTAAAATAATTTTTACAGTGTGTCACTGTTGATGCGAGTCATTTACCTTTCTTTATTATCCCTTTCTCTGTTATCGCAGGGGAGGGGATTTTTATTTTTCGCTATTCCATTTGTCCAACTGCTTTAAAGTGGCAGTGAGGTCCTTTGGAAGGGGCGCTTCAAATTGAAAGGCATGTCCATTTAATTCAAACTGTAAAGTATGTGCGTGTAAAGCTTGTCTTGCTAATAAAGGGCGTTCTTCCTCGGCTGCTTTACTTAATTTAAAATTTTTCTTTTTAATAGATGACAATAACAATTTTTCGCCATCTCCATAAATATCATCTGCAACAATGGGGTTACCCAAATATTGTGCATGTATCCTAATTTGATGTGTTCGGCCGGTATGAATTTGGAAACAAACCCAAGCATATCTTTTATAATATTTTAATACCTCAAAACTTGTTTGCGCTGCTTTGCCTTTAGCATGGGTTACCATTTGTCCTTTTTTACCAGGATGCTCCATGATTGCTTGATCAATGGTGCCATTTTGTGGCGGACGCCCCATCACCAAACCCAAGTATTTTTTTTCAATGGTACGACCTTCAAACAATGTGCTTAATTCTTGATGCGCCTCGGCAGTTTTTGCGAATAAAATTAAACCACTAGTATGTTGGTCTAGTCGATGTACGGTAAAAATGGAAGGATACTTTTCCTGCAACAATGATTTAAGTGAAGCTTCTTTGCCAAATCGATCAGGAATACTAAATAAACCAGCGGGCTTATTGAGTACAATCATGTTATCATTTTCAAATAATATATCTATCATTAAATTGCGTTCAATTAAATTGGAGGTAGTAGGATTAATTTTCCTTTGCAGATTTCCTTGTAAAGGATTTATTCATGAATTTCAAAAGGCGTACTTCTTTTTCTGCTAAAAAACGCCACTTGCCTCTGTCCACATTTTTCTTGGTAAGGTTTGCGAACATTACTCTGTCCAAATGCCTAACATCATATCCTAAGTGTTCAAAAATACGTCGAACAATTCTGTTACGTCCGCTGTGAATTTCAATACCTATTACATCTTTTGAAGTATTGGATAAGTAACTTATCGCATCAGCTGCAATAAATCCATCTTCCAATTCAACCCCTTTTGCAATGGCTTCCATATCCGCTTTAGTTACTGGCTTATCCAAGGTTACCTCGTAAATCTTTTTAATTTCATAGGAAGGATGCGTCAATTTTTGCGCTAAGTCACCATCATTCGTTAATATTAAAACCCCAGTCGTATTTCGATCAAGTCGCCCTACTGGAAACATGCGTTGTGTAGTTGCGTTTTTGATAATATCCAACACCGTTTTTCTGCCTTCGGGATCATTCGCTGTACATATATAATCCTTCGGTTTATTCAATAATATATATACAGGGGTAACTTGTAATTGTAATACTTTTCCTTTGAGTCTAACTACATCTTTGTATTGCACTTTATATCCCGGCTCTAAAATGGTATCACCATTGATGGTTACGTGTCCTGACTTTACCATGGCTGCGGCTTCCCGACGACCAGAAATACCTGCATGTGCAATGTATTTATTCAATGGCATTTGTTCATAAGGCGTATCCGAGGCAGCATTTACTTTACCAATAGAAGCGGTTCTTTTTTCATCCGCCTTATCCATGGATGCGGGGGTTCTTTTATTCGCTGTAGTTGGACGTGATGTTGTTGGACGCGCTGTTGTTGGACGCGTTGTATGAGAAGGCGTTAGTTCACCATATTTTGGTGGGGCATCTTGAAAAGGCTTTCGAGTGCTTTGTTTTTTTTCGTAGCCTGTTGTTTTTTTGGCATAGGGCCCCTTGCTATATTTTTCTTTCGGCGGATCGGTTATAATACCTCTTGCTTTATCTATTTTTCTTTGTCGTGCAGCTTCACCCATGGCCCTTGATTCGGCTTTGGCTTTTTTCTTATCCTGTCTTATATTTTCTTTGACAGCGCTTCCCTTTTTTTTAAGAGAAAATTTATCAAAATTGTCAGTTCTATTTTTTTTCATGGTACCGTGCTATTAAAAATTATCCTTGTTAGCAAGCTGTCCGCAAGCAGCATCAATATCCTTGCCACGGCTTCTTCTTACCCTAACGTTTACCCTGTTTTTTTGTAATGCGGTTACAAAAGTTTCAAAACCATCTTCGTTGGGTTTGTCAAATGGAAATTTATCAATCGGATTATATTCAATGACATTAATCAAGTCCGCAGGAACTTGACGGTATATTTTTGTTAATTCAACAACGTCTCTTTCGCTATCGTTAAAATCTTTAAATAAAATGTATTCGAATGTAATTTCGCTACCTGTTTTTTTATAAAAATAATTTAGGGCTTGAATTAAAGCTTCAATGTTATTGCTTTCATTGATAGGCATAATTTCATTTCGTTTTTTATCATTCGCGGCATGTAAGGATAAAGCTAATTTAAAGCGTACTTGATCATCGCCTAATTGTCTAATTCCTTTGGCAACACCCGCTGTTGAAACAGTGATTCTTCTTTGGCTCATGCCCAATCCATCCTTTGCTGAAATTCGTTCCACCGCTTTTAAAACATTCTTATAATTCAATAAAGGCTCACCCATACCCATGAAAACAATATTCGATAATGATTTTTCATGGAGTTTTTCACTTTGTTGATTAATCATCACCACTTGATCATAAATTTCATCATAGCTTAAATTTCTTTTGCGTTCCATATACCCAGTTGCACAAAATTTACAACTTAAACTACAACCAATTTGAGACGAAACGCATGCTGTTTTGCGCTCACTGGTTGGAATTAATACGCCTTCAATCATATGATGATCAAATGTTTCAAACCTGGTTTTCAAAGTACCATCCTCGCTTAATTGTGTCGTATTTAAGGTTAAGGCAGGAAGCGTAAAACTAGCTTCTAACTGCTGGCGAAGATCCTTGCTTAGGTTGGTCATTTCATCAAAGCTGTGCGCATGCTTTTGCCATAGCCATTCGTGAATTTGTTTTACGCGAAATGATTTTTCACCTATTTGACCTATAAAACGTTCAATGTCAGCGACTTCGAGTTGTCTGATATTAACTTTAGTATGCTCCATAATGCAAAGATACTTGATCGTTTTTGTATCTTTTTATTTCTTTTTTTAGCCCTTTTTTAAACAAGGATGCGCATTTTTCATAAAGGACGAATTAGGAAAAGTTCGAAATTTAGGAAAAGGCCATTAATTAAACTTGTGATAACATGATTTTTTCAAAATTGTATCCTAATTATCCTAAATTTGGTATTCAATTTATTAAAATAAAAATCGGCCAATTATGAAAAAGATGTTACTGATGGGTATTGTGTTTTTAGGAATATTTATTACTGTGCAAGCACAGGATAGTCCAATTAAAGAGTATCTAGGTAAATATACATTTGCAGAGGGAAGTCCAGTAACTGAAGTGAATATTACAGCAGAGGATACAGTACTTATTATAAATTCTGCTATGGGTTCTACAGGATTAGAGAAAAAAGGAGTAGATACTTTTTATTTAGCTGCTTATGACGCACCAGTTGTATTTAAAAGAGATGCTAACAAAATGGTAGTATCCGTTTCAATTTCAGTGCAAGGTATGGAGTTGATTGGTACAAAAGCTGCAGCTTCTATTGCGTTAAAGCAAGACTTTTATTTTGAAGACCAAATTTGGGCTAATAAATTATATTAATTAAAAATTAGTATCAATCAGTGCTTCAAATGAAATTGTTTCCTGATTGCCAGTGGCTAAATTTTTAACTGTACATTTTTTAGCAGCCAATTCATCACTACCAATGATAACAATGGTAGGAATATTTTTTTTCTCAGCATATTTAAATTGCTTGTCAAACTTACTTTTCTCAGGGTAAATTTCACAAGCAATTTTTTTATTTCTAAGTACCAACATTAATTGATATGATTGCAGCGCTTCGTTATCACCCAAATTAAAAAATAATACCTGCGTAGCTTGTTCAACGGATGCTGGAAATAAATTTTTCTCCTCCATTACATCATAAATGCGATCCACCCCAAAGCTAATGCCCACGCCAGGAATATTAGGAACGCCAAACAAACTTGTTAAATCATTGTAACGCCCTCCTCCGCCAATACTACCCATTTGTGCATCTATGGCTTTCACTTCAAAAATAAGACCCGTATAGTAATTTAAGCCACGTGCTAAGGTAAAGTCGGCGACCAAATGCTTTGCCATGCCTGTATTATTATGATAGTTTAAAACATAATTTAATTCGGCAATGCCAGCTTGTCCGGCAGCATTATCACCTAATAGTGCTGCTAATTTTTTTAATTTTTCTTCATTACTTCCTTCAATATTCAAATAGGTTTGAATGGTAGCTTGTTGCGCAGGGGTAAATCCTTTTGCACTTAATTCTACTTGTACTTTTTCCCAGCCTATCTTATCCAATTTGTCAATGGCAATAGTGAGGTCAATCAATTTTTCGCTACCGCCACAAATTTTAGCGAGGGCTAATAAAATTTGTCGGTTATTGATTTTTATTTCAACAGGTAAATTTAATTTTTCAAATGCGGTAACATACAACGCCACCAAATCAACCTCATTTAATAAACTTTCACTTCCTACAATATCAGCGTCGCATTGATAAAATTCACGGTACCTTCCTTTTTGTGGCCGATCCGCGCGCCACACTGGCTGAATTTGATAACGTTTAAATGGGAAAGTTAAAGTGCCATGATTCATGGCTACATATCTTGCAAACGGAATTGTTAAATCATATCGCAAAGCGCGTTCAGTAATGTTAGGGGTGCTTTTGCCTGCTAAAATTTTATCAAAACCTTCCAGTGTTTGTTCTTTTTTTTGCGGGTTATCTAATCCATTATTTAAGATCTTAAAAATGAGCTTGTCGCCTTCTTCCCCGTATTTACCCATTAAGGTTTCTATATTTTCCATAGCAGGTGTTTCCAATGGCGCAAAACCAAATGTTTCAAATACGCTACGGATTGTTTGAAAAATATATTGGCGCTTTTGTACCGTTACGGCATTAAAATCACGGGTTCCTTGTGGCAAAGATGGCTTGCTCATGCTGTCTTATTTATGGGTAAAGATAAATTTTTAAATTCATCCTATATTAATTGTTTAAATTGCCTTTTTAAATTGAAAATATGGAAGACTTTAATCATTCTAGTAATAATACTAGAAATAATCCAAGAGAAAAATCAGAAAGGTCCTACCGCCTTTTTAAAAGTATCTATGATTTTAGCATGGCAGCGCTCATTTTAGGCTGCGCGGTGCTGATGTTGGGCGCCAAATGGTTCAAATTAGATCAGGTGTTGAATGTAGATGCTGAGTTTAGGACCATTTTTGGGGGTATGTGTTTATTGTATGGCGGATTTAGGTTGTATCGGGGCTTTCAAAAGGATTACTAAACCTGTCTGTTTTTTAAACTTATGAATTTCAATTATGCGTAAAATATTTACATTTTTTTTGGTCTCCCTTTTGTTAATCGCATGTAATAGTTCGACAACCAATGCGCCTATTGAAACCACCAGTGAAGGGGAAATTAATATTTCAGTGGAAGAAAGTTTTAAACCTATTATCGAAGAACAAATAAAGGTGTTTAATTCAAGTTATCCTAAGGCGAAAATTCACGTGTTCTACAAGTCTGAAATAGAGTGTTTAAAGGACTTTACGAATGATAGTACGCGAATGATCATTATCACAAGGGGGTTGGAAAAAGCGGAACAAGCAGGATTTAAAAACCAATTAGGGTATGCGCCTACTTTTGGTATTTTGGCCTATAATGCCATTGCAGTATTGGTGCATAAATCAGCCAAGGATACCCTATTTACCTTAAAGCAATTAGCAGATAAATTAAAAGGAGTAGATCCGCAAGAAGTGGTCATGGATGGCAATAATTTAACCGGGATAAATCGTTTCTTAAAAGACAGTTTATTAAAGCAAACTGCATTTGGAAAAAATGTACATGGTGCCAATGGGTCTGCAGATGTGATTTCTTATATTAAGAATAATCGGAATGCCATTGGATTTCTTGGCTTGAATTGGGTAGGGGATAAATACGATCCAAAACAGGTTGAAAATCAAAACTGGGTAAAAACGGCCATGGTAGAATGTAGTTTGTGCGAGGAAAATGGGACTTATGCCCAACCTTCTCAAGCGACTATCGGTCGAGGGCAATATTCATTATCATTACCAATTTATTATATTTTAAAGGAAAATTCACCTGGTTTGGGGTCAGGTTTTTTAAATTTTTTAAGCCTAGAGCGAGGCCAGCTTATATTTAGAAGGGCCTTTTTGGTACCCGCTAAAATGGGATTTAAAAAAAGAAACGGGCTATTGAATTAGTACCGCTTATAAAAACTAACATTTTAAAGTACAATTATCGATAAATTTAGGTTGAATTTCAGGTAAAATTTGATATTTTCACCTTCCGAATTTATAATTTGAATTAATTTTAAGGATCCAGAATTTTTAAAAAGTAAAGTGATGAAAAAATTGGTTTTATTGTCAGTAAGTGTGGTTCTAGCAATGTCAAGTGTACTTGCACAAGTAGTTCCTGTTTCTCCGTTTGCGGAGGGGGTGAAGTTGTTGAATTATGAAAAAAATAAGTCAGCCTTGGCCTTTTTCAAAGACGCGTTAGATAAAAATCCAACCAATACAGAGAATATTTTTTGGTATGGAGAAGCGGTATTAGCAGAACAAGGATCTGGTATGCCAAGTGATACAACCATCAAAAAAGCGAAAGCTATTTTTCAACAAGCGATGCAAGCAGCTGGAAATGATCCTTGGTTGTTAGTGGGGATGTCACACGTGCAATTATTAGAAGGTGGAGATGTAAATGCGGTTAAGCAAAATTTAGAAGTTGCATTGACGACCACTTTATTGACTAAAGGCAAGTTAAAAGGGAAACCAAATCAAGATATAGTAAATGCAATTGGTTATATACACGCTGAAATGCCTATCAACATTGGCGATCACAGATATGCGATTGATAAATTAAAGGAAACAATTTCAGCATATGAATTATTAGCAAGCCCTAATTTATTTATTAATTTAGGCATTAACTATTTGAAAGCGGGTGGTGAAAATGGGGGTGAAGCGGTGACCGCATTTCAAGAGGCAATAACACGCGATCCAAAAAATGCTTTCCCTTATTACAGAACTGGAAGGGTATATCAAACACAAAGTAACAGGGAGTCATTTGATGAATATTATAGCAAAGCGATTGCTGCTGACCCAAGTTTTCCTCCAGTATATTTCGCTTTGTATTCCTATTATGCAGATCTCAATACTCAGGCCGCAACAGAGACTGCAAAAGTAAATTTAGATTTGTTTTTAAAATATGCAGATAAGGATCCCTCCTTAGACATTTTTAATGCAGATTATCTTTTCCGTGCTGGACAATATGATGCTTCATTAGAAAAAGCAAAAGCATTAGAAGCTTCCATTGGTATTGCTGCTTTACCTAGATTAGGGGTGTTGTTAGCTTATAACTATGATCGTAAAGGCGATTCAGTGCAAGCAAAAACATATATTGAAAATTTCATGAGTAAAAGTACCGCAGATAAGATAGTCACAAGTGATTACGAATTAGCGGTTAGGATTATATCTCGTTTTAGCGGCAATCAAGTTGCCCTAGCTGCTTTATTAGAAAAAGCAATTGCTGCTGACACCGCTAGGGTAAATAAACTTAAATATTACAAGTTAGGCTATGAGATGTTAGAAAAAGCGAATATGTATACCGATGAGTTAAAATGGTATGCGAATTATTCTGCTTTAAGAGGCATCAAGGATGAAGTGTATTATTATAAGACGGCAAGTATTGCAGCAAATGCAAAAGAGGGCGCTACTGCAAAAGCTATTTCAATGGAATATATCACTGCCTTCCCTGATAAACCAAATGGTTATTCATTTAATGTGAAAGCTGCTAAATTATTGGATACGGCGAACAATTTAGGGGTGCTTTTTGAAGCAGTCACTCTACAAAATCAGTTTTTGTCGAAGGATATCGCTAAAAATAAGCAGTCGATGGTCAACAACTTTTACACCATGATGGGGTATTATAATGAGACCAAAGCTTATGAGCTTGCAATTTCAATGTGTGACAAGGTTTTAGAGCTTATTCCTGGGGAGCCACAAACTTTGAAAATCAAGGAAAGCTTAACTAAAAACTGGGAAATCATTAAAAAAATGCAATCAGGTGGTAACCAAAAAGCAGCCACAGATACCACGCAAATCAAAAAAGGATAAGCCTTGAATTTAGATCTGCACCACTGTTAAAAAATAATTGAAAATTACTCCCCATTTATGGGGAGTTTTTCGTTTTATGAGCTATCCTTTGTGTATTTTTGCAAATCCAAAACATAGTGTATGAATTTGCCACTGTATTTGATGTCGGCTAATGAAATAAACAGCGCTACTAACTACTTACCTATTGCCTTACAATTATTGTTTGCAGGCAGCTTTGTCGGCTTCATGATTTTAGTTTCAAGTTGGGTAGGGCCTTCTCGAAAAACGTCGGATAAATTAGAAACCTTTGCTAGTGGAATTGAATCGCATGGTGATGCAAGATCACCCATGGCTGTCAAATATTTTTTAATTGCGATACTTTTTGTTTTGTTTGATGTAGAAGTTATCTTTTTTTACCCCTACGCTGTAAATTTTAAAGAGTTGGGTTGGAATGGTTTTTTTGAAGTGTTATTATTTGTTGCTTTCTTCTTAGTTGGTTTTATATATATTATTAAGAAAGGAGCTTTGAAGTGGGAAGACTAATTATTATAAATATTTAATTAAAAATATGCGTCCAGTTCGATTTAATTTGAATCCAAAAGAAGCTGAAATTGCAGATGCTATTTCAATGGGTAAGGCACCAGATGGTGTTCCTGGTGATGGATTTTTTGCCACACAATTAAGTTCAGTGGTCGGATTGGCTCGAAAAAATTCTTTGTGGCCATTGCCATTTGCCACTTCTTGTTGTGGCATTGAATTTATGGCAACTATGGCATCGCATTATGATTTATCTCGTTTTGGTTCAGAGCGTGTTGGCTTTTCACCACGCCAGTGTGATTTACTTATGGTGATGGGAACCATTGCAAAAAAAATGGCACCAGTATTACGTCAAGTTTATTTACAAATGGCTGAGCCAAGATGGGTCATTGCTGTAGGCGCTTGCGCTTCCAGTGGTGGGATATTTGATACTTACAGTGTATTACAAGGAATTGATCAAGTAATACCAGTGGATGTTTATGTGCCTGGTTGTCCTCCGCGTCCTGAAGCGATTATTGATGGCTTTATGAAGATACAAGATTTAGTAGGTCAAGAAAGTATACGCCGTCGAAATAGTGAAAAGTACAGGGATTTATTAAACAGCTATGGCATACAATAAAATAAATTAAAACAGTACCGCACTTATAATGGCTTTAACCAACGCATATATACAAGAAAAATTAGTTGAAAAATTCAACGAACAAGTATTTCAATTTTCTACTGATTCAGGAATATTGTCTTTCGAGTCGGCTGCAGAAAATAATTTAAAAGTATTACAATTTTTATATGAGGAGTCAAGTTTAGGGTTTACGTTTTTAACAGATTTGTGTGGCGTAAATTATCCTGACAACAATGGCGCTGAATTAGTGGTGGTGTATCATTTGCATAATTTTATTGAAAACATTCGTATTCGTTTTTCGATAGGGGTGCCAGTGGCAAAACCTGATGTATTTACGGCAACCAAATTATTTGAAAGTGCCAATTGGATGGAGCGAGAAACCTATGATTTTTTCGGCATCAATTTTATTGGGCATCCTAATTTAAAACGTATTTTAAATGTGGATGAAATGGATTACTTCCCATTGAGAAAGGAATTTCCTTTGGAAGATCAAACGCGTATTGATAAGGATGATGAGATGTTTGGAAGAGGGTAGTTATAAAATAAATTAAGAACAGAGAATAAATATATTAATGGAACAACACAGTCATATCGCCTTACCAAAAGGGTCAATTGAAAAAACAACGACCACATTAAATATTGGGCCAACCCATCCGGCTACGCATGGTGTGTTTCAAAATATTATGGAAGTGGATGGTGAGCGTGTGGTTTCCACGGAGCAAACAGTAGGGTATATCCATAGGGCTTTTGAAAAATTAGCAGAACGTAGGCCTTTGTATCAGATTACCCCAATTACAGATCGTTTAAATTATTGTAGCAGCCCGATTAATAATATGGGTTGGCATATTACTTGCGAACGTTTTTTAAAAATAGATTTACCAAAGCGTGTCGATTACCTACGTGTAATCATCATGGAATTGTCGCGTATATCAGATCATTTAATTTGTAATTCGATTGTTGGGGTAGATACGGGCGCATATACAGGTTTTTTATACGTGATGCAATACCGTGAATTGATCTATGAAATTTATGAAGAAGTTTGTGGTTCTCGACTTACAACCAATATTGGGCGTATTGGTGGTTTTGAAAGAAACTTTACCAATACGGCATTTACAAAATTGGAGAAATTTTTAAATGAATATCCAGGGGTGTTACGTGAGTTTGAAAAATTATTTACACGTAACCGTATATTTATGGAGCGTACCCAAGGCACCGGTGGTATTAGTGCAGCACGTGCTATGAATTATGGATTTACAGGCCCTAATTTACGCGCTGCAGGAGTTGATTATGATGTACGTGTGCAACAACCATACAGCAGTTATCAAGATTTTGATTTTAAAGTTCCAATAGGAACAACAGGTGATAATTATGATCGCTTCTTAGTACGTAATGCTGAAATGTGGGAGAGTATTTCCATTATCAAGCAAGCCTATCAAAAAATACAAGAATTCAAAGGCGCCGATGCCGAAATATATCATGCGGATGTACCTGAATATTATTTGCCGAAAAAGGAAGATGTATATACTAAGATGGAAGCCTTGATTTGGCATTTTAAAATTATCATGGGAGAAATAGATTTACCTAAGGGGCAAATTTATAGTGCAGTAGAAGGCGGCAATGGGGAATTAGGTTTTTATTTAATTAGTGACGGCGGAAGAACACCTTTCAGATTGCATTTCAGAAGACCTTGTTTTATTTATTACCAAGCTTTTGAGGAATTAATTAAAGGGGGGATGTTGAGTGATGCGGTGGTGACCTTGAGTAGTTTGAATTTGATAGCAGGAGAGTTGGATGCCTAACGTTATATGCGAAGCGATCCAATGCCTAGCAATCTAATGTGTAGCATTTGGGATGTATAGAATTATAATTAGAAAGAAAAAGAAATTTTTATATGAGTCTTCAATTTAATAACGAACAAATGACCGAGTTTAAACGCTTGGTGGCTCGTTATCCAGAAGGGAAACAAAAAAGTGCACTATTGCCAGTGTTGCATTTAGCGCAGGATAGTTTTGGCGGATGGTTGCCTACGGAAGCGATGGATTATGTAGCCTTTTTATTAAACATTGAACCTATTGAAGTATACGAAGTGGCTACCTTTTACAGCATGTATAATTTAAAGCCAGTAGGAAAATTTGTTTTCGAAGTTTGCCAAACAGGTCCTTGTATGATCAGTGGCTCTGAAAACATTATTACCTATATCCAAACGCAATTAGGTATTCAACCAGGTGAAACAACAAAGGATGGCATTTTTTCTTTAAAGTTGGTAGAGTGTTTAGGCGCTTGCGGTTATGCACCGATGATGCAGGTAGGTAAAATATACAGAGAGCATTTAACAAAAGAAAAAGTAGACGCAATCATTGCAGAATATAGAATGCAGGTAGCTGCACAAAATTAGAAAAGATAAAGAAGCAACAATGGGTGTAAAATTATTATTAGAGAAAGCAAATGTGCCAGGAATTCGTACTTATGATGTTTATCGTCGTGAGGGGGGGTATTCGGCAGCAGAGAAAGCGTTGAAGGAAATGACCATTGAATCCATTGTCGAGGAGGTTAAAAAAAGCGGACTAAGGGGAAGAGGTGGTGCAGGTTTTCCAGCTGGAATGAAATGGAGTTTTATTGCAAAGCCTGAGGGGGTGCCTCGTCACTTGGTTTGTAATGCAGACGAAAGTGAGCCTGGTACCTTTAAGGATCGTTATTTAATGGAATTTTTACCGCACTTATTATTAGAAGGATTACTTATCTCCTCATTTGCTTTAGGGTCTAATGACACTTATATCTACATTAGAGGAGAGTATGCTTGGGTGGCAGATATATTAGAGGAAGCGATTGAGGAAGCAACAAAAAATGGATGGCTAGGAAAAAATATTTTAGGTACAGGATTTGATTGTATGATTCATGTGCATCGTGGTGCGGGTGCTTATATCTGTGGGGAGGAAACAGCTTTGATTGAATCCTTGGAAGGTAAAAGAGGCAACCCGCGTATCAAACCACCCTTCCCTGCTATTCAAGGATTATGGATGCGTCCAACCGTGGTAAATAATGTAGAAACATTAGCAGCTGTGGTGCCGATTATAAAAATGGGCGGCGATGAATACGCAAAAATTGGTGTGGGACGTTCAACAGGTACAAAATTAATTTCAGCTTGTGGAAATATTAATAAACCAGGTGTGTATGAAATTGATATGACTATTTCAGTCGAAGATTTTATTTACAGTGATGAATATTGTGGTGGTATTGCGAATGGTAAAAAATTAAAGGCTTGTATTCCAGGAGGATCAAGTGTGCCCATTTTGCCTGCCAACTTATTATTAAAAACGGCGAAGGGTGAAACACGCTATATGAATTATGAAAGTTTAAGTGATGGTGGTTTTGCAACAGGTTCCATGATGGGTTCCGGTGGATTTATCATTTTAGATGAAGACCAATGTATCGTAAAAAATACCTTAACCTTAGCACGCTTTTACAGACATGAAAGTTGTGGACAATGTTCGCCTTGCAGAGAGGGAACTGGTTGGATGGAAAAAATATTACAAAAAATAGAATCAGGAAAAGGAGAGATAAGCGATATCGATTTATTATGGGATATTCAAAGAAAGATTGAAGGCAATACTATTTGCCCATTAGGAGATGCAGCAGCATGGCCGGTAGCGGCAGCCATCAGACATTTCCGTGATGAATTTGAATGGCATATCAATAATAGAGAACTATCCCAAACAAGTAATTTTGGTTTACAACACTATGCAGATCCAATTCATGTACCTGCATAACATTGCGTAAAACTATGAGTGAACAAACATTATTTAAAGTAACAGTCGATAACATTACCATTGAAGTACCAGCAGGCACGACCATATTGCAAGCTGCGCGACAAATTGGAGGTGCCGTTGCACCGCCAGCGATGTGTTATTATAGTAAGCTGCAAGGAAGTGGCGGAAAGTGTCGTACTTGTTTAGTAGAAGTTTCCAAGGGATCTGAAAAAGATCCGCGCCCAATGCCAAAACTAGTAGCCTCCTGCCGAACGACGGTGATGGATGGGATGGAAGTAAAAAACATTACCAGTGAAAAAGTAGTGGAGGCGAGAGCAGGCGTTGTTGAATTTTTATTATTAAATCATCCATTAGATTGTCCTATTTGTGATCAGGCGGGTGAGTGTCATTTGCAAGATTTAAGTTTTGAACATGGTAAGTCAGGCACACGCTATGAATTTCAAAGACGCACCTTTAAAAAACATGATTTAGGCAAGCATATTCAATTACACATGACGCGCTGCATTTTATGTTACCGTTGTGTTTTCACTGCCGATCAATTAACCAACAAAAGGGAACATGGTATTTTAGATAGAGGGGACCATGCTGAAATTGCTACGCATATTGAAAAAAGTTTGGACAATGAATTTATAGGCAATGTGATTGATGTTTGTCCAGTAGGTGCTTTAACAGATAAAACTTTCCGATTTAAAAATAGGGTATGGTTTTTAAAACCAATGGATGCCCACCGTGATTGTCCAAGCTGTTCGGGTCGTGTTACTTTATGGAATAGAGGAGATGAAGTGTATAGAGTTACTGCACGCAAGGATCAATGGGGTGAAATTGAAGACACCCCCGATGGAAAGCCAGGATGGATTTGTAACACTTGTCGGTTTGATAAAAAACAAGCAACGGACTGGGTGATTGAAGGGCCTCGTGAAATAAGTAGGCAGTCAGTCATTGCACAAGGGCATTATGCTGGTAATATTGGAACGACGATACCAACGGAAACCTTCGCCGCAATCAACAATGGCAGGACGCCACATTTGTTAATGGATATTCATAATGAGAGTGAAGTGAATCAGCCCAATGTACACTTAGGTGAAAATGAAGGGCCATCCAATGGCACAACTTTTAACAATAATATTAAAAACGCCTAATTAAAATAGTATGATACTTCTTTCATTCGATTGGGCTTTGGTCATTGAAAAATTAATATTAATTGTAATTATAGTATTGACGACTTTATTAATTACGCTATACACCACATTTGGTGAGCGTAAAGTAGCGGCAATTTTACAAGATAGGCCAGGTCCCAATAGGGCGGGTCCTTTTGGTTTATTACAACCATTAGCGGATGGATTGAAATTAATCATGAAGGAGGAAATTATTCCAACAAGCGCAAGTAAGTGGTTATTTATTTTAGGACCAGGCTTAGCGATGACGGCCAGCTTGATGACATCTGCAGTAATACCATGGGGCACAGATGTGCATTTATTTGGACGCACTATTGCTTTGCAAGTAGCCGATGTAAATATTGGTATCTTATACATATTTGCTGTGGTAAGTATGGGTGTTTATGGTATTATGATTGGAGGATGGGCATCGAATAATAAATTTTCATTGATGTCCGCGTTACGTGCGGCATCGCAAGCCATCAGTTATGAAATTGCGATGGGATTAGCGCTGATTGCTTTATTAATGACTACGGGTAGTTTAAGTCTAAAAACAATTGTAGCAGATCAAGCAGCAGGACCTTGGTGGAATGTGGTATATCAACCATTGGGTTTTATTATATTTTTTATTTGTGCGATGGCCGAGTGTAATCGTACCCCATTTGATTTACCTGAAGCTGAAAATGAATTAAACTTTGGATACCATCAGGAATATTCATCAATGAAATTAGGATTTTACTTATTCGCTGAATATGTAAACATGATTATGAGTAGTGCAATTATGGCATCCATGTATTTTGGTGGGTATGATTTACCATTTTTTGACGAGACTACAGTAGCACCAAATATTGCAGCCATGATTGGCTTAGGCACCTTACTTATTAAAATAGTACTCTTTGTATTTTTATTTATGTGGATACGTTGGACCATCCCAAGATTCAGGTATGATCAGTTGATGAATTTAGGATGGAAGACGATGATCCCATTGGCTTTATTTAATATGTTATTAACTGGGGCTTTAATATTAGCGAAACTTTAATTTAAAAAACTGTACGAATATTTAACATGCAAACATTAACAAACAAAGCACTAGCCGTTCAAAGACAACCCATGACTTTTTGGGAGCGCTTGT
>Ga0209107_10000875_pt1 | contig 17123 bp, 12 predicted proteins | sample LakErihyJuly2011_2_FD_187460 | JGI IMG/M metagenome (GOLD analysis project Ga0209107, IMG submission 187460) | Freshwater microbial communities from dead zone in Lake Erie, Canada - CCB hypolimnion July 2011 (SPAdes) (version 2) | ecosystem: Environmental > Aquatic > Freshwater > Lentic >... | reverse complement strand
AAAATCATATATAAATTTTAATATAAAAAAAAAAACACGAATTTTATTATTATATATAAGCTGTGGGGAAACCCCTGCTATTTATTTATTTAATTTAAAAAAAATTTAATGTTATAATAATATATTTATGATATTTATAATAATATATAATAATATTCATCTCATTCTTCTAAATTCTCATCTTATGAAGAGCCCCCATCTCCTTCATGCAATGCATGATGAGCATTAGGATCTAACAATATTAAAAATAAAATTAACCTAAATGAATTATTTCATCCGCATTGATACCCTCACAATCAAAGTTAATGGCCGTCAATAATTTTTCTTTCAAAATTTATTTAGAAGAGTATTTGGGTAATTCTATGTTGAAAAAGCATGTATCAGCCCTTGGCAACCATTTATCAGGTTAAGCCTGGGCGTTTTTCGCTAAAGAAGGTTTTATCATAAATCTTATCTGATGCCTTTCAAATTCTTCGTCATTCGATGGCAATCTTTCCTACCCCCAACAGAATTTAACAAATCTTAGCTTTTCATTCTCACTCATCTCCTACAAAACTTACCAAAAGTATTTAATCTGAGGACTTTCGTCAGTTAACCCACCTGAGTATCTAGTATGTCTCCTTAAAAGATCAATATCTACATGCTTTTTACCACAAACCCAGATCTCCAATTCATTGAATGAAACAGTTTTCAAAAATGGCTCAGGTACAATAGAACAAATACCTTTTTTTATTGATTCAAGTTGTAATTCACTTTCTCTTATACGGGTGTCTATGATTCTCTGAATATATTCAAATCTGTCTTCAAATTAAACCCGTATCTTGGAACCATTTTTAATTAACTCAACCACCGTTTTGTCACTCAGTGTGGTAGTATAATTCTCTTAGATTATGTCTTGGAACATTTATTTATCGCAGGATTCTATGTATTTCACGAGGTCGCAGAATGGTCTATCAATCTCATCCAGATCTTCAAATTCAACCTCCTATCCTAAAAGCTACTTCCAGAAGAATTTTGGTAGGTCTAGTGTCAGATGAGTTCCCGTTCTTATGCAGCAGCCCATAAGCAACCCCAAAAATTCAAACAATTGTAGATGGTAGGTGGATTTAGCAGATGGGTTTATCACATACTTGTCTCTTCCTTCACCGATTTTTGAATAATTATTTACACTAGGGGAGAGTAAGTTTAGATTTCTAGTGTGAGATGATAAAGGGTTATGCTGTAATTCGCTAGATATATCAGCGAAAAATTATCTATAAGGCCCTCCTTCTCCTTAGACTAATTCTCCCTTAAGTTTTACCTCAAAAGCCAGGAACGGATCAGTTCCAGAAGGTTTCTGGGGTCTAAACATAGCTCTAGAAATATCTTTAACCTGTTCATAGGCCTTGGTCATCAAAAAATCGTCTTTATTTTTCGAAATTATGCTCTATTTAGAGGAATACGCGTCTTCTTTTTTATTTTCCTCCTTGTTCATCATCTTGAGTCTCTCAATAGTCAATTTGGGAACGAAGTCCCGTACCAGAGAGGTTTTTGTCATGACTTTAGTGTATAGTTCTATTTTTATGGGAAGCATCCATAAATTTCTTAACATTGAAAAATAATTGGCCTGGAAAAGTTATAATTAATTTTCTTTTGGGGTTTAATCTATGACATTCATATTGATACTTGAGATGGAGTCTTGGAGGCAGTAGTTGAAGGTTTTTAGTAAAGCCCATGATATTCTGATCTCTCTTAGCGTATAGGTGCTAAGTAAGGGGTATCTCATAAGAACTTCTACGGTCTCATATAATATAGAATTTTACAATTCCCCATTATTGATTTTTAAAGGCTTTAATTCTTCAGCAGACCGAGAGAAACGGATATTAGTAGGATTGAAAGTGAGAACAGCTTTAGTCTCCTTGCACATTTCAACCTCGATGAAGCGCATCAACTACTCACATGCTTAAATAGACAAAAATTATGGTTTTATCTTCTACTCGTAAGTGACCTTGTTGAGCCATAAGTCAAAGCCTAAAATTTCTAAAACTTTCCAACAATTGATACTATTAATATAACACATCTAAGTAAAGACTTCAATTAAATGGACGGAGTCATCTACTCTGTTGATCTCCAACAGGCTACTGAGCCTCTTTTTAATGCTCTCGTTATGGGCGATTGTATTGAAACTCTCCACGAGATTAATTCGAACTGTGTCGCATATCTCCTCCTAAGAGCCTTCCTTTAGCAGCCTCTCTCTCATAGAGTCTAGTAAAAAGATCTTCGATTTTTAATTCTCCATAATCTATTTTCCAGCTAGCACTATTCCTTCTAATTGTTCAATATTTTTCAGTTGCAACTGTTGCATTTTTAAATCTTCTTCTATGTGTGTAAGATAGTTGTACGCGACTTCCTCCTTTTAATCTTCAATTAAATTTGGCTCTTTTTTTTTCTCTTCTTCTTTCTTTTATTTCTTTTTTTTCTTCTAATCTTTTAAAGACTCTTTTATCTCCTCAATTTGCTTCTCTTATACAGGTTAGGATTCTTTTTAATTTTCTTCTATCAATTTTTTAATGAGATTTATTTTGGTCGAGATTTCAGACTTTTAGTCATTATAAGTATTCTGAATCATTTTTTTAAGATCCTCTATTATCTTCTAAAATCTTTCTTGATCTTTTTTTTAAGTCTCTTGTTCTACTTGGTTAAGATCGATTTTTTTGATTTCCTCTTCTTAGATTAAAGCTTTTGGAGGTTCAGCTGGCTTAGCAGACTAGCACATATCACATATATTAATCTCAATAGGATTATCCATAAAAGTACAAATAGGGCAGGTCCAAAGGGTAACTGATTCCACCTCAATAGGCTATTCGATCTCCTTTAGTTCTATTTCCTCCTCTTCTTTTTTCTTTTTTTCCTCCGATTCTTCGTTAAGATCAATGGTAGCCCACCCATCTAAGATAATTATACAACCCTCTATAACCTTTTGATTGGGTATTATTATATCAATAGCTGGGTTCAAGATCCTAGCATTATGCAATTAACAGACCTCAATTATTTTTTTGTATAATTACTCCCTGTCCCACTACACCGGGATATTTTCAATGTATATGATCCTTTCCCATTATTATTGAATTTATGTGTACGATTGAAGCTCAAGATAGATGTCTTCGCTTAAGTTCCCTTCCCCCTTTAAATGCAAAGAGATCAATTAAACGTTTATTAGAGAAACTAACCATTAAGGTAGCTTATCATCGATAAGTTACTACAGGTTATAGGTGAATAACTCGTCTTTTATATGGAATATTGGAGTAAGAATAGTTGCCACCATTTCAAAGAAATCTTAACTAAATGAAGATGGCAACAAAATATTATCCGCCGTGTGTTTCTCCTTTAAATCATTTGCCTCTTTTATAAGAGCTTTGACAAATGGTTTATCAACACCCAAGATCTCAAATTATTTCTTACAAATTTCTTCATTTTTGATAGAGCTTCCAAATATTTAATTTATCAGGGAGTTTGATAGATGTCTTATTTTCCTACATGTTCGAGTAATTAATCTAGCTAGCAATTGCTTTAAAACATTTGGACCCTTTAGTGTTGAATAAGATTTAATAAGAGTTTTGTTAAGTTTGGTCAGAGTTTGTGAGTTTTCTAAAGTATTGCTCAATGTCAATGATGTACCTAGAGTATCTGCCAGCCAAGCACACACAGACCAATCAGAAGGTATAGGATATATTAAGCAAGGAAGGACACTTTTTTACTCCCTTTCGAAGGGTGGCAGTGCTTCCTAATTGAAAAAGTAAGAACAGTATATATTGCTGCCATTGAAGACATAAGGTCCGAGATTAGTTTTAATTTCTTTTCCTGTATTTTTCTGCATCAGTACATTGACACCTAAAGGATCGCTAAAGAATTTCAAAGAGCTACACATGCAAAGGTATGCATCTTTTTTAAATACAATTGCGAGGGAAGCGATGGAATCTATGCCACTGTCAGGTTCAATTTCGAAAATGTTCAAGGGTATAGGTCTGTGATTATTATCAACCGAAGCTTTGTGCAAATCAGCGTAATAGCATTTTTAATTGATAAACTATATGACTTTTGGCAGGTTGATAGTCAACCATTGCTGGAGGTGCTAAATTATCATATTAGAGTCGTTTGAATTAGTTAGCCAATTCAAGAAATGACTAATTTATTACAGCTTTTAGCACTTAATAAGAGGATTTTTGGGTGGTATGAATTTTTTATGAGAATAATTGGTCTTCTAAGCGGATTGGTCTTTCAATTATACCTAACATCCATTAGCTTTTATCCAACCCTCAATCGGATCATATGATAACTCCTCAACCGCCGACCATTTTATGATATCAATCAATCTAAGATTTAAATCAGTGGCCAGAGTGTGCTATTTCTTTATTAAGTTAATCTAAGCTTCTTCATTCATGTTTTTCATCAGGGAAAAGAACTACAAAAGGGTTTTTCTGGATAACAACGCGGTTGATTTCCCAATACTAACCAGAAATTCATTTTTGATCTTCTCCAAAGGAAAGCTTGAAGCCGTTTTTTTCATTGGGATTTCAACGTTTTTTAGAACTGTAACGGGAAGCCAGAAAGACAACAACTGGGAAGTATCGTGGTTTCTAAATAAGCATAAAACGGACGAGCTTTTTATGTCTATACCGATTACCTCCACACATATAGTTTATTGATTTAATCTTCTCAAATTGGGTAAGAATAAACCTTAAACGTAACTTACTTTGGAGTTGATTTTAGCAAGTGCATATTGACCTATTTTTACTTCTTCTATTCCTATTGTAGTCCAATCATGGTTAATGTCTGGAAGTAAGCACCCTGCAGGCAATCTTTAATCGCATAATATAAAAGCAATTTTAGTTGCTTCAGCTTAATCTCCCTTTCTTAGAGGCTGTCTCATCTGTTCAAAATATTCGTCGAATTCATAAGGTTTAAACGAAGATCTCGTAAAGTCCTAAATTTTGGGTATAATATTTTTCTCCCAGTATTTGAGCATTTTTTATTCATCTATTTTGGGTTGATCCTCTTAAAGTGTGCTTATATAAGGGGAGGGAGGTAATACGAAATCAATTAGATTTTCTTATAATTAGGATGAGCTAGAAGTTGTCTTTTTGAGTTAGGGTATTTCCACATCTTTGATGAATTTAAAGTCAGTATGGATAATCTGAGGGATCTATATCAGTTAATTGATTGGCTACAATTTATCAATCATGTACTCCCAGCTCTCTACAAATTCTTATTCGTAATGACTAGCGTTCTTGTCGCTTGGACAAAACTTTACAAGTTTATTTAGTTTTTCTAAAAATTTCAAAGCTAATTCTTTAGTTATCATTGTTTGATCAAGTGCGTTATTCCATGATAATTTAGAAGATATTTGCAATAAACTTCTTAAAACTATCTTGTTTATTATTGATGGATCACTCTGAGGTTTGGGGGAATTTTCAACACTATCAACCCCATTGCAGATTGCCTCGACTAGAAAATTGTAATTTTAAAAGTCTTGAAGATCATACTCATTGGTATATTTAAGCAATATTTGATCTTTTGCTAGAGTCCATTGTAGCATTTGTATGTCAGCTGTGTTTATTATGGTACATTATTTGAGGCCGGAATAATATCCCCCTTGCAGGACTTATAATATCTCATTGGGATTCTAAACATTCGCCTGCTAAACTCTGCAACCGGGTCGAATTGATTAGGTCCAGTCTCCGACTAAATTCAAGTACCCTATAATCATAGATTTCTCAAATCCAGAAAATTCTTCATTCCAATTCTTCCTGCCTAACTCCTGCAAGCAAATTTCCAACTAAGGCTTAATGCATTCCTGTATGGCTTCATTCTTCATAATAGCTCTTGTGAACTCAATTAACTCAACAACTATGCTAGTAGTACCCTCTCCTATCTTGCAAGACCCTGAAATGACACTATTGGAGTTCACATCTAGATAGAAATTATCTTTCGCAGGGTTCATATCTGTGATAAAGTCCATAGAGGTCTCAAAATTAGGATAGACTGAACTGTGAAGCATCTGAACAACAATATTCGAGGTTTACTCCTTAACAGGCTCAACGGCTTTATTCTTTACTTATTTTTCTGTATGGATTTATTTGATTAGAACTTCAAGATCTATTTTTTTGAGCCACTCAGGTTTAAACTTCAGATGATCTAGACTGATTGGTTGTAGCTGGTTATTAATTGCCAGATTTAGCAGAGAGGCTAGTTCATACGCCTTATCCTCGGGTAAATAGTCAACCAAGTAGGCGAATCCAAAGACATTAAAGAGGGAAGCCATGGCATGGACCTCTTTAAGGTGGAAAAGGATTCTTCTAACATAATTTTTGACTTTAATAAATTCTAGTTTGTCGTTTTCAAGTTCTTAGTCCTTCACTTCTTCTAGCAGTTTGCTTAATTCTTCATATTTTTTCTCGAGTGCGATCAAGTTCTCATTCTTCCAGACCTTCTTCACTGATTTCTTCACCTTCCCTTTTTTGTAAGATTCCTAATTATTTTTTAAATCATTGTATATGCCTAAATAATTAAACTCCCATCCTAACGGAAGAATGCCCTCATCTTGATCCAATCCATTGAATTGGGGAATATTATGGAAGATTAGTTCATATTTTCTCTACTACTGTTTGGGACCTACCTCAGGCTATTACTCAGCTTATTAAACATTCTACTAGTTTTTCTATTCTTTAATGTTTAGCTACTCCAAATAAACCTTGTATTGTTCAAGAGTCTTAGGGTAGTTAAGGGAGAATGTAGGGTAAAGCTCCTCCCAGTAATAAAATACTTTTATCAAGAATGTGATATCCTCCTCTTCCGAAAGATGGGCGAGGACACTGTAATGATTGTCAAGGTTTCTATTATTATTTTACACAAATTTATTTTAGAAATAATTTCCTTTTTCTTGATAATTGGCTTTCTTTAAAGTTTATTTCATAGTTTTCTAAATAACACTTTGAATACTATCAGGATTACTCCCCTCCTGATATATGTTAGTACCAATCTTTTCTAGAAGTAATGTAAAATTATTTATCTTAAAAGCCTGAGATTAAGGCTTTAAAAAATCCAGTTCCTTGGTTTCAAAAATAGCAGTAGGAAGAGAATCATTACCTGGGTAATTGAGAGTCAATTTTTGTTTCAGCTTTTACATAATTTCTTCTTAATTAACACAATATTTAAATATATATTTCGCCTCAAAAGGAGTCAATAAACTGTCAACATCCTCTGTTGTCTATACCAAATAAGTTAGTATCCTGATTATCAATCTAACTATCAGGGGAGTTTCTGAGTGATAAAGAATCAGGAACAGGATATTTTGTAACCTCTTGAAGAGAGATTGACAATTTTCTTTGTTTATTAGTTGAAATTTGTTGATAATAATATCACTTATGAAGCTAAAAATAATTTATAGTCTTTAAATGCATACAATATCGCTGATTCTGTAAAAAATTCTGACATGAACTGAATAATTTTCAGTGTTATCTCCCGATCTAATAACTCCTACCTCTTTTTCTAATAGACAATTTAGGATATGGAGAGAGCTCTGAGTTGACTTGGGGTCTAAATTATTCACAACTACTTAAAAAATGTTCCAGCAATCAAAGATAATATAATTAGATAAAGTTATTATATCCTCATAGTTTTATGATAGATTTTATAAACTATTGGCCAAAAGACTCAGGTTCACTATGTTGTTTAAGAATTCATCAAAACTCAAGTGATCATCAAAAACTGAAGTTAACTTACTGTGCTTGCATATAGACTCTAAAACTCCACCTATTTCAGCAAGATTTAGATGGAAATTTTTGAGTTGCTCACTCAGAATCTTATCCAACCCACCAACCTTAAGATCATTTTTCCCCTTATTAATTTGCCCTTTAATATCTTAAAGCTTGATAGATTAAATTGCCTTGGATTTATTGTTAAACATCTTAATCAGATATCTTAAACTGTTTAATAACTGAGAATTTAATTTGTCTCGGAGTTCTGAACTGGCGCAAGACAAGTTGGCTAAACAGTCGTTTTTAAATGAATCATTAAGTAATCCAACCACATATTTCTCGAAACAAGTTTTCTGTATAACTTCGTACATCATGTTCAGAAGACTTACCCCGATTATTCGTTTCTAGCACCTTAAATTCTATCCCTATAGTTGATCTCTAAGCTCATTTATATCAACCTAAGAACAGAGGAAGCTGACTATCGACTTCAGTGGAGAGCAATCGTCTCTCAAGAGGACATCATCTGCCTCCTCCTCCTCGTTTTTTGTGTAAGATTTCCATTATTGGTAAGACTCTATCCAAGATCTGAAGATCTTCAATTTTTCTTTGTCTATGTGTTTCTCGTTGAGCGGCTAGGATATGCTTCTATTCATACCTATTGGGGTCAGCTTAATCTCTCCACTATTAAATGACTTAATCTCAGAGAAATTATCATCACTAAGAGTATCAGATTAGTTGTTCGAAATTTACAGCAAAAAAATACACTTCTTGATCATATTCTTACCGATCAATTAGTAAGGAGACCTAAAGTTTAGAACATATCTGTTTGTTTTTGGATCTTTAGGGAATGTTTGGAGGATGGATTTGCAGATGTTAAATACGTTCTTAGTAGTCTCTTAAAGGTTATCCTCATCCATGACTATGGACAGGGATTCACAGATGGATTTTAAAATCTCATTGTTCCCTCTATACCTATCCTCGAATTCCTTCCATAGCTCTAGGTTGAGATCGAACCCCGGGGAGGGGGGCTTCTCCTCTTTTATTTCCTTTTTAACTGCTTAAGTATGAGGTATGATATCATCTTCGCTTTCTTCTGCCTTTTTTTCCTCTTCTTTCTCGGGTTCCCTAGCCTGAAGTTTCTTGGGAACTGCTGTTATAGGTCTTTAAGCCGGTTGTTATTTGATAACCATCTTTTTACCTTATTTAATAAACTTATCTCTAGATATTTTAACGTTTGAGGTTGGTTTTTTTGGCTAAGGGATTTAATCTGTAGGAGGTACATCAACTTGTTTTTTAAGTTCATTCTACTTCTATTCTGCAAGTGCGTGTACATCGGACATTCTCAATAGGGTCTACTGTAGTTCTCTCTCCTGTTGAACCAAAGACAACATTTTTCCAATTATTTAATTTTTACTGACTTAAATCCCTTTTATTTGTCCAAATATATAGTCACGAATCTCCTTAAGCTTGAGACTTATCAATCCAGAATGATATAAGATATTTAAAATAATTAAAAATTCTATCTGTTCCCAGATAGCCTTATATTCAGGTAAGAAGTTTTGCCTCATAAGTTCCATTTTAAAGTTTTAATTTTATGCCGTCATGCTTTTAATTTCTTTAGCAAAGTCAACGAATTCCCCTTTCATCTCCTTTACCTGCATTAGATACTCCTGTAGCATTTCTTTGCCTTATAGATCCCAACAAATTTCCGATTTATCTTGATGGATCTTATGGTAGTCTTTAATTTTTTGTTCATCTTATTTGTTTTATTTATCTTCAGGATTCTCTTATTATTTGTCAGTTGAGTCATCTGCAGGGCATTTGTAGACTTTTTGGAAGAGCTCATTTTTTAACTATCTTATCTTATTATTTCCTAATTTTTGAGTGTCGAAATTTTTAATGAAGAAATCATATAAATCAAACTAAATATCTTTGGTCAGTCTTAATATCCCACCCTACTCGCAGCTTACAAATTATTCTAACTAAGCTCCTGATAGACCGTTTTTTATTATAGCCCATTTCAGGAAGTTGGAAACTGTAGTAGATGTTTCTTTTTTATTGTCAAATCCTATAAAATTTCCTATAGCTTCTACACTAACTATCAACAAAACTTTTATAGAATTAACCCAATTGTCGAAACTTGCAGCACTTCCGAATCTCTTTAACCCGTCTTTATATTCAGGACTTTTATTTATGTGATTTTTAAAACTATCTTTCATTCCATAAATAGGTCTTACATTTATCTTAAACCCCCATCTATTGAGACTGTGTCCGTCTTTAGCTTAAGAGTTAGAGTAGAACTCAACCTGAAGTGTATTTCCTAATATAGTAAAAGGTTTCTTGATATTAGGTTTCCCACTTACTTTCAGAAAGCATCCGATTCCATCTTTACTGGTAGTGCTCTGGTTGATCACATTGACGTGTGTATCGTACCATCCAGAAATGATCATGTAGTCATTTGTGGTATCGCTCTAGCAGAGTGGGTCGAACTCCACTGAGAGTGCTACCGCACCTGGGAAATAAGAAAGTTCAAACGGAAATTATTTTCCTCTTTCATAAGGATGATTAGTCTCGAATACCTTCTCAACTGATTGATTTATCCCTTCTGAATGCATGGTGAAAATTTTTTCTAACAGATTTTAAGTTACTCCAGACTAAAAACATTTGACATCAAGCAATTTTTTCATTTTATCTGTTATTCTGACCAATATTATAATGATCTCCTCATTCTATGGCATTCTAATGACAGAAGATTGCAAGACAAGTGAAGAGAACAAAAAGATTATCTTTTGCAGCTGATCCTACAAATTCTAGAAGTATGTAGTGCTTTAGCTTAATAAATTCTAATAATTCTAAACAAGAACTGTCAAACTTTTTTCCAACAGATTGCAGAAGTTAAGTGTCAATTAATGCTTGACTTGCCACTCTTACTTAGGATCATCAATTTTCTGAGATTCATTCCATGATTCCTGGAATAATTTACTCAGTGTGGCCCAAAAATAAATTCCGTTCACTCTTATTTTTTCGCATGAATTTTAACCTATTGAATAGAGGATTTTCCAAAAGGCTTCTGATCTCTCCATGTGATCTTAAATATTTTTAGAAGAAATTTTTCGAGATTTTGTAGGTTTCTCCTCCTTTTTTATTGGTTTATCTTCCTTTTTTTTTGGTTTTTATTTGCCAGCCTCTTAAAGTTATTCTTATATCTAGGAAACAGATCTTTAGTAATCATCTAAAAAGTCTTGTACAAATTAATGAGGAAATAATTATTCGAATGACATATGAGACTAACTTCCGTCAATTTATTCATTGAGATAACTCAGATCTTGTATTAAGATTCTGCCATGAGGTTCAATAAAACTGGATTCAGAAACTTTCACGATTTAATTTTTTAAATATAGTGTTGTAAAATTCGTTGTGATATCAACCTGTAGAGGAATATCATCATTTTTTAATAGCTCGACATAATAATCTTTAAATGGATAGTTGGGGCAATAGAGGTAATTTCTATGTGCAAACTTAAAATAAAACTGCATGAAACTAGTTATATCGGACTTAAAAATGTCATCTTCAGAAATTATCTAATCATCTGAGTAGTTGCAGGCAGCCATTTAATTGAAAGATTTCTCAATTATTAATTAAAGCCAGTTCTATTATATCTAATTAGTCTAACAAAATAAATCAAAACCTGAAATTATAACCCTAAAAATTAGATTTTCTATTTATTAAGATAGTTATTATTTCGTCAAAATTTCATAAAAATGTTTTTAAATTTTCATCAATAATTTTATTCCTTCAGCATCATATGTGATAAGTATATCTGCGTGTTACACCCAATAGCTAAGGTAAAGCAGTATGTTTTACAGTAGTGTGTCACTCTCAATCATATTTTAGATAATTAACTATTGAATTACTTTTAATTCATCAAGCGATCCATCCACGCAGAAAGCATATACTTTTTTTATTTCTTTCAAACACTTGAATTGAGGGTAGAATTCTTCCAATTTTTTCTCTGTTTCTATTTTATTTTTGTTGTACAGGAGTGTTTTATTCAGCCTTGAGATTAACTTCCCCCTGGTCTATCCTATCCTCTTCTTATCCTCTTACTCATTAGTGGGTTTGTATTTTGTCTATCCACTTGCCAGCTAAGCTAATCCAAACCCGAAAAGGTAGTCCCATTTATTAAGTCTGTAAGGAAAATCAAACCGGAATTTTTACAATCTTAAAAGTGTATTAAGAATATTCGAGATGAATGAGGTGGAGTTGAGATCGGATTCTTAAACAGGAAACTCCTGGTGCAAATTAATATCTTTATAAGAATTAAAATCGTAGCTCATGGTTATGACACTTGGGAATATATTGGTATGACTATTAAACACCCAATTAAGAATATAAAACTTTTTTTTGAAACTATCGTAGGTGGCATGGCAGTTAGGCAGAAGTGTGAAATTCTAGCCAGGAATATTCACTGTTTTTATATGAGTTCCTACTAACGGAAATTATTTTTTTGGGCGAGGCGCTAAGGCAGATTTTACTTCTTTCAACTTTTCAAAAATTTTTTATTTTTCCATTTGTAAAATTCCTTCCTCTTCCTTCAAAAGGAACATCTTTTCGAAGATATCCTTATCCCCTTAAGGAGGGTTATAAAGACTTATGTCCTAGAATGGGAAGGGAACCTACCCCTTTTTGATCCCTTTTATCGATTCTTATTGCTGCTAAATTTTTATCATATTTTGGAAATGTTTCTTCATCTAATCGCTGTTCTCAGTCTCATCTCTGTACATCTATTTGAAAGTCATCTCTTATTTCAGGATATACTATGGGTCAAATGGTTTTTATTCAGATGGTAAATATTTTTCTGTGATAGGTAGGTAACTAAAAATGGACATGTTCTCAGAGCTATCCAAATCAAGGTCATGAACATCAGCTGGATTTTTCGAAAAAATTTTTACTCCTTGTTCTGAATACAAGGTGATTTGTTTTTCATTCATAGTCCATATATTACCACTGACATTTAGATTGAAAATAAGAGAGTTTTCCTTATTGATGATTTCATTCACACTTTTCAGATTTTTTTGAGAAATATCGTTTATAATTTAACTTTAGGCAAGAACGGTTCTTTTTTTCACCTCTATGGTTGTCTTAGTTCTCTCCTTCTCACCTTCGTCAACCAACCACTGGGCGGCGCTCGAGATGTCGTCCGCTGCAAACTAAAGAGCTCTAAGGCACTCGTTAATTGTGAAGAATCCTGCAAAGCTTTCATAAAGTTCTTGAGCTAGTTCTAGGTTCCCATCCTCTTCATTCTCATCAATCTCCCCACCGACCGGATTTTCAACATCAAATTCATATAGAAGAAACTCCATCATTTTAAAGACATTCTCATCTTTTTCAGGAGGAAAAGGGACTTTAGACTCTTTCTTTGGTGGCTATTTCTTCTCATCCTTAGTTTTTTTTTAGTTTTTTTTCAAAGAGATTTTTGCTTCAACTTGTTGTTACTCAAATAATAATTTTTCGGCTTTTTAAATTTCTATTATATCACTGTCTCTTTCACTCAATAAAATTTAATTTTCCACTAAATCAACTAAATCTGAAATTTAGTCAAGCTTTTCTAATTTTTCAAGCGACTGAGGTCTATCGATTTTCTCAGCTTATACTGATTCCTTTTTTTTCGGACCTGATAATTCAACTAATAGCTCACCAGGTTCACTGAGTATTTGTTCAATAGTGATCTTCTTTCCTATTACGTAGAGATACCTACCATCAGTCAAAAGAGGATAATTCTTGTTAATCACTTGTGATTGTGGCTGATTAAACATTTCTTTACAATATAACTGTAGCATTCCTTCCGTTTTCAAGGTATGTGGACAGATTATTTCTATTGTTCCTGGCTCCTTGCTATTAGAACGCAAATAAAGTTTTTCCTTTAGATAAACCCAGCTGATTTCATCTTATTTGGAAATATGATTATATAGGTAAATGTGGCCTGGGGTGGAATTATTTTCACCGGTTCCTATTTTGTACATCCCTCCATTGCTGGATCCCACATAAATGTAGAGGTAAGTTCCATCAGTTGTCATAGAAGTGGACATAAAATTTTATTTTTAGAAAAGGGCGACTTTTGCAATTTTGAAGCCGCCTTGGTCGCACAACGACCTCATGTAGTGCAGTTATTGTGTGTCTTTTACATCCTTTTCGATAGAATTTATAGCGTTAATAAAATGTTCTTAAAGATTACTTAAATATTTTTCTTTAAACTATAAAGGTAATTTATTTGAAATTTCGATGATTAATTGAAGAAATTCTACAATTTATGAGAGATTGCTCTTGTTGTGTAAGACAAAAAAGACAGCCAGTGTGCAATTTGAAACCAGATCAAAAGTCTCTTGTCATTCATTGACTTGACAAGTTTATAATTTATAAACTGATTCATTTAAAACCTAGAGTGCTTTTTTAAGGAATTCTTGGTGTATTTCCTCTGTTTCGTTGAAAAAAGAATAACTTGGCAATTTTTTTACATCGTTGAGGAACTCATCAAGGTCAACCGGCCATTTTCCAGGGTTCTTACCATTTATGGAATCGAATTTCCGATTAGAAAAAGCTTTCTACTGAATTACCTCCATATCTACAATTTATTCTTAAAAAATATAAAACAAAATCTACCTGAACATTTAATATAAGGGCTGATGACTCTATGGAACAGACTAGAGTTGACTTGTGTGGAGTTTCTGATATGAAACTCGGTCACACTATTTCTTAGGGATTTCGTAAAACTCTATTGTTTCTCTTGAATTTACTTGGTACTGTCATCTCTAAACTTTTTGTAGATTGTTGGGTCAAGATCTATCAAGGAATTTAAATTATCGATAGGTGTATTTATCTTATCAATTTTTTCTTCCTTATTGTTGTAAATTGACAAGTGTGACAATCCTTCGGTCTCTTTCTAGGAATATAAATACAGGAAATCTGGATCTGTAGCAAAGTTATCTAGAACTATAAAGTTCTCGTTACTAGTCGAAATATTTTATGGCAAGCTCATATGATATTTTATAAAATAAATAATTATAATTTTATCTGATCTCACATATTTAATTCTATTTAAGTATTAATAAGGGAATTATATAAATTAAATTAAATTTTATTTACAGTGCTCGTAAACATATTTGCCAAAGGCAAATATGGCCCACGCACCTTCCAGTGCTCCTAAACACATTTGCCAAAGGCAAATATGGCCCACGTACCTTCCAGAGCTCCTAAACACATTTGCCAAAGGCAAATGTGGCATACGCACCTTCCAGTGCTCTTAAACAATTTGCCAATGTCAAATGTGTGATAAAAAATTAATTATGAAAATTTTATTAAAAATATTCAAATGTCTGTATTTATAATTTAATAAATTTCTGATTTTTATTTCCTTTCATTATTTTCATAAAATTTACTAAACTCTATCCTTTATTAAGATCCAAAATTAAATTTCTTAGGATTCTCCAGTATTAGCTTGAGATAGTATGTGGGTAGGATAAGTTCGTTAATTATTTTATTATTTGACATATTTTATTTTAAATTTTCGTAAAATTCTTATAAATTTCTTTTCCAAATTTCAGAAAAAAATTTAAAATTTATTAATTTATTATTCAATATTTCCTCCATTTCGTTTAAATAATCTTACTAACTGCTATTTTTTTTGATATTTTTTGTAAATTTTAAGCACTCGTTAAAATACGGCTTAGAAATATTTAGGTCAGACTTAATTATTTGAAACAAATAATTTTTTTCATCGTTTTTCAGAAATATCATGAAGTCCTCTTTGTTGAAGTACTTATATTTCTCCGGTTCATTTTATTTCAATCTCCTATACAACTTGAATAGTATCATAGTGTGTCTTTTTAATATCAAAAATATGAAGCTATGGAATAAATCAGGTGATGTTTTTATCATGTTCATTTCATACAAATCATGCAAAGATTGAGATAATTAAAAATAAAATACTGCCATATTTCTCTTATGAATCACCCAGTCACACACACCTTCTATTCTATGCTTATTTTCCTAGTCTATTAGTTGTTAAGGGAGATTTAGACAGTACTATAAATTCTAAGTTAAAACCTCGGTGGAGGGGAGCGGTATATCCTCATTCACCATTTTCCCATCGTCCTACGAGCTTTAATCGCTTAATTATTGACTATTGAGCATTATTTTATTAATCTTATCCTTTTTAATCCAATCATAAGGGGAGCTGATAACCCTATTATTATCATAATAAAGCTGTGAAATAGCTCGATATTTAGCTAGATTGTCATTTTTAAAAGATGTTTCAAGAGTTTTCATACTTTCAGTTATAAAATCTTCTGTGACATCTTCGAATAGGGGGTTAGTAAATATTTTTTCCCATCCTATCCTTTATTTTTCGTCCTTTATGAGCATGGCCCTCAATAATTGCTCTAGAGTCTTACTGATCACAGGGTGATCTGGAATCTTTAATTCATATTTTTCTATTTTATCCATTAGATCATTGGGGTTCTTGCCCTACCACGGAGTACGAGCAAAAAGCATCTCATAGAGAATTAATCCGAAAGACCAAACATCAGTTTTAGAAGTGTAGTCTTCTTAACTTAAGATTTACGGACTCATGTATTGAGGACTTCCAACAAAAGACTTGAAATAAGCTTCCTATATAGCGGCAACTGCTTTTGAGAACCCAAAGTCACTTATCTTAACCTACCCATTATGGAGTAATATATTAGCTGGTTTTAAATCTCTGTGAACTATATTATTGGAGTATAAAGTCTTGTAGCCTTAAACAATCTCTTTGCAAATTTTAATCGCCATGTATTCGCTTAAGCGACCATTATTTTTCCGAATAAGTCTTTCTAAATTCCCATTGTTACAGTATTCCATAATAAGATACAAATTATTAGTCGACTTTTTTACATCATATAGTTTCACTATGTTTGGGTGGTCCAAAATTTACATATTTCGAATCTCATTTTTTATGTTTATTATAACTGACACATTTTAATTTGCAAAAATTTCCATCGAAATTGCTTTTACTGCAACCTATTTTTTGTCTTTGGTGCCTTCACCGAAATACACTGTACCGTAGGATCCCTGTCCTAAAAGTTGGCCATAGAATATTGCATATGGTTCCACTATTTTATATTTTAATACTTAGTTTGGATTATTTTTTGGTGATATATTTACCTTCTCCATAATTATTATATAATTAGTTATAAAAATATTATTATTAATTAATAATAATTTAATTTATAATAATTAAAATATTAATCTTTTTTTTTATTTTAGAGGATTATAAATATATGTTTTTCTAGTAAAAATATTTAAGATTTTAATTATTATAAATAATAAATTTATATATAATTAATATTATAC
>Ga0209107_10000874_pt1 | contig 17125 bp, 9 predicted proteins | sample LakErihyJuly2011_2_FD_187460 | JGI IMG/M metagenome (GOLD analysis project Ga0209107, IMG submission 187460) | Freshwater microbial communities from dead zone in Lake Erie, Canada - CCB hypolimnion July 2011 (SPAdes) (version 2) | ecosystem: Environmental > Aquatic > Freshwater > Lentic >... | reverse complement strand
AGCCTCAGTCGGTGGGTAGGTCCGCGAGGATGCCATCCCACAGGGCGAGGCGGGCTTCGATCGCCGCGAGGGCGGCTTGCGCGGCCTCCTCGGCCTTTTGCGGGTCATCGCCGCAGAGCAAGGCGGTCATCCGTCGCGCGATCTCGCCGTGGTGCCCGCCGTCGACCTCGATGTGCCGTTCGAGGTAATACCGGAAGCCGCCGAGTTTCCCCGGATGGTCGGAGCTTAGCCGTCGGACCACTTCCAGGAACATCTCCGGGATGAGGTCCTCGCGACCGTAGGTAAAGGCCGCCGCGACCTCGTGCGTTTTCCCTTCGCAGGCCAGGGTGAGCGTCGCGGTCGTGAAGCGCGCCGCGGCGGGCGGCGGGTTCGCCCCGCGCAAGGCCTCGGCGAAGGCTGTGCCGCCGGCGATGGTGGCGGCCACCCCGCGGATTGGGCGGTCCTCGGCCCCGGCCGCGCGCATCGCCCGTAGGTAGAGGTCGAAGTGGCTGATCCGCCCGCCCTCTGGGTCGATATCGGATTCCTCGCCGCAGACGATCTCGTTGATGAGGTAGCGCACCTCGGCGTCTCCGACCGGCACCCAGGGGACGGTGACGCAGGTGAGGTCGCGCTGCAGGCGCTTCAGCAGCGACATGAAATCCCAGACCGCGAACGCATGCGAACGCATGAAGAGCCGGACGTCCGCGAGGCTGCGCATCCGTCCGTACAACGGGTGCGCGAGTAGTCGTTCGCGGGCCGGCGCGATGTGGTCGCGGATGCGGTCATGCAGCTCCATGCCTCCCAAAGTAGGGGACGGCGTCTGGAGGCAAGCCTGCCCGGTGATTATTTGCCCAGTTCGAAGAGGTAGCGGAAGAGGTCGGCGAGCTCGGCGGGGCTAAGCCCCGCCGTCAGGCCTTCCGGCATGATCGAGCCGACGTCGGAGCGGGTGGCGAGGTTCGCCTTGGCGACGACGTCCAGCCCGCCGACGGCGAAGTTGCGCAAGGTCAGATGCTCGGCGGTTTCGCCGACGCGGTAGCCCTGCAGTTCGCGGCCATCCTTCGTGGTCACCTGCGTGAGCAGGTAGCCTTCCTTGACCTGCCGTTTCGGCCAGAGCACCGACTCGACGATTGCTTCCGGCGACATCGCGCGGCCCACGGCGCTCAGGTCGGGGCCGATGGCGCCGCCTTGGCCGCCGAGCTGGTGGCACGAGAGGCACGCACGCGCGGCGGACTTGGCGATGGCTTCGCCGCGCCGGGGGTCGCCGGTGGCCTGCGCCGACGCCACCAGGCGGGCGACGAGCGCGGGATCGTAGCCTCCGAGGGTGTCGCTGACGCCGGCCGCGGTCTGCAAGGCCCGGCGCACTTCCGCGTCGTCGCGGCCGACCTGCGCCATCCACTGTAGGCCCAGTCGGGCGGCCTCCGCCTTCGGTGGGCGCTTCGTGAGCGCCTGTGCGAGGAGGGCCGGACCACCCTTGAGTTCGAGCAGGGGTGCGAAGATCGGCCCCACGGCCGAGCCGTCGCGGCAAGCCTCGAGGCGGGCGCCGCTTCCTTCCGCGACCGCCGCGGGCGCGTGCGGGGCGAGCGCCGCCAAGGCGGCGTCGCGTACCGTGGAATCCGCGGCCTCGAGCAACGGAGCGAGGCGCGTCAGCGACTCGGCCTTCCGTAAGCGCGCGTAGGCGGAGATGGCCGCGCGGCGGACTTCCGCCGCGGTGCCTTCAGCCAACCAAGCCTCGAGTTTCGGCAGCGCCCCGTAGTCCTTGCCGGCCACCGCGATGACGCGGCAGGCCGTCGCCTGCGCGAAAGGTTCCGGCCGGGCGAGCCAAGCGCGGACGAGCGGGCCGTAGTCGAGGCCGGGCCGCAGGCGAGCCGTCGCTACCCAGGCTTCGGCCAAGGCGGCGTTGTTCGGCTCTTGGCGGAGGGCGAATTCGGCGTCGGCGAGGGCGCCCGTCCGGATGAGCACGGCCAGGATCTTGAGGCGGGCTTCCGCGGTGAGGCCGGGACGTTCGGCCAAGGCCTTGAGTTTGGCGACCGAGTCCGTCTGCCCCATCGTGGTGTAGAGTCGCGCGAGGGCTTCTGGTCGGGTTTCCAGGCCGAGCTTGCCCTTCGCGTCGGCGGCCTGCCAGGCCGGCGCCAAGGCGTGGATCGCCTGCGTCAAGGCGTGCTCCAAGGCGGCGTCAAGCGGCTGGTCCAGCGCCAAGGTGGCGATCTGCGCGGCTTCGGCGCCCCAAGCGGGCGGCGCCCAGCCGCAGGCTACCACCGTCGCCATGCGCACGCGCGGGTGCGGGTCGCGCACCGCTTGGCGGAGGAGGGCCCGCGCCTCGGGCAGCGTGGCGCCCCAGCCGGCGAGCAGGCCGGCGCCCCAGGCGCGGTAGCGGAAGTCGTCGGCCGCCAGCAGCCGCTTGATCAGCGTCGCGTTCGGTTGCTCATGGGCCGCGTACACGCCGCTGAGTTCGTAGAGCATCGCCGGCGTCGCCAGCCCGAGGTCGATGGTCCGGAGGGCCGCGAGCACCTCCGCGGCGGGCAACCGGTAGAGCCGCTGTTTGGCGGCGTCGCGCTCCCAGCGTTCGCCCGAGGCGAGGTGGGCGAGCAGTTCCTTCGCACCGAGCCCGCCTAGGGCCGGTCGCGGCACCGTCGGCCGACCCTCCGCGGTCACACGCCAAATCCGGCCGTGCGATTGGTCGCGACGCGGATCGCGGTAGCTCGCCTGGTAGTGACCGATCACCGGGTTGAGCCAGTCCGCGACGTAGATCGCACCCTCCGGACCGACGCGCGTCTCGACCGGGCGGAACTCCTTGCCGCCCGCGAGCAGGTCGCCCAGATCCTCGGTGCGGAAACTCGAGCCTTGGTCCCGCAAGCGGTAGAGCTGGACCTGGCTGGTGAAGTAGGTGCTCTTCAGCAGCACCCCGCGCAGTTCCTCCGGTAGGTGGCTGCTACCGAGGATCTCGGGCTCCATGCTCTTGCCACGCGAGTGCGCCAGCGCCGTCGGCAGGGCTTTCGGGTGCAAGGTGGGGACGAGTCCGGGCGTGGAATGCCAGATCGGGGTGTCGGCGCCGCTACCGTGGAACATCTGCCCTTGGTCGTCCCAGGCCGTGCCCCAGCAGTTCAGGCCCGCTGCGCTTTCGTTCAGGAAGGAATCCAGCCGGAGGGTCCGCGGGTTGAAGCGCCAGACGCCGCTGCGGTTGAGTTCGGCGAGGCCATGCGGCGTCTCGACGTAGGACCAGATGTGGTAGCCCTGGGTGAACCAGAGGCAGCCATCCGGACCCCAGCGCAGCGAGTTGGCGTCCTGGTGCGTATCGCCCGTGCCGAAGCCGCTGAGGATCGTCGTGCGGCCGTCCGCCTTGCCGTCGCCGTCGCGATCCAGCAGGTGCACGAGCTGGGTGCTCTCGACGACGTAGAGTCCGCCGCCGGTCTCGCCCGGGGCGAACTCGAAGCCGAGCGGCATCGTCAGACCCTCGGCGAACCGCCACGACTTGTCCGCCTTCCCGTCGCCGTCGACATCCTCGAGTACGAGGATGAAATCTCGGCCATGCTCGCCGGGTTGCAGTTGCGGGTAGGCCGGCGTGCACGCGACCCAAAGCCGACCGCGCTCATCCCAGCGAATCTGCACCGGGCGGATCACGCCGAGGGACTCGTCGGCGAAGAGGTTGACCTTGAAGCCGGGTCGCACCTTGAAACCCGCCAGCTGTTCGACCGGCGTCGGTGCGGGTGGGTCGGCGCGGGTGGGTAGCGCGGGCGGCGGGGGTGGGGATGGTTGGCCGGTCGCCAGCGCCCGGATGACCGCATCGGCGTGCGCCAGCCGCGGTTGGTGTTGGCGCAGCTCGTCCACGAAGCTCGGGTGGTTGGGCGCACCCTTGGCGAACGGCTGCGTGGTGCGGTCGCCGTAGGCGAAGGCCCAGTTCATGCAGCGCCAGGTGTCGAACCACAGGCGGTTCTTCTCGACGATCGCCGCGCGCAAGGCCTCGCCGGGCTCACCCGCGCCGGTTTGGAGCCGGTCCGCGATGGCGGCGCCGACGAGGCGGGCGCCCGCCGCCGTGAAGTGCAGTCCATCCCGGGTGAGCCTCTCGCCCGCGGGTGCCCTGAGCCCAAGTAGGTCGACGTACACGAAGCCGTGGCGCCGGGCGATGGCCTCGGCCGCGCCGGCGAAACGCACCAGACGCGGGTTCAGTCCAGTGTTGTCGCGCACCCGCGGGTCCATGGGTTTCTCGAAGGGCGGCGGCCCGAGTACGACGATTCGCGGCGTCACCTGTGCGAACTCGAGCAGTAGTTTCTCGTAAGCCTCGGCGAACGCCTCTGGCGTACGCGTCGGGTCCAATGCCTCCACCTGCCCGAACCAGGTGACCACAGTCGTCGCGCCCGCGCCCCGGAGGTTCTGCCCCCAGTTGCCCCATTCCATCATGCGGTTCTGCCGGAAGACGGTGTCGCCCTCCCAGCCGAGGTGGCGAAACTTCGGCGTCTGCGCACCCAGTCGAGCGGTCAGCAGGCCCTCAAGTGCGCCGTGGGTCTGCTCGATGACCATGTTCTCCGCGCCCGTGAACACCACGACGTCCTCTGGGCCGGCGCCGAACCGTCCGTCCGCAAACGGGGCAGGGCGGGGCCGCGCCGCGATCCGGTCGGTCATCCGGCCGAGCGGGCCTTGCGTCGTCGCCTCGGTGGTGGCTTCGGCGGAGTCCGGCAGGACCTCGAGGCGGAAATCCTTGAACGCGGCGCGCCCGGTGCTGCCCGGCGACAACTCCAACGCGATCACGCCACGGGTCCGGCGAGGACCTTTCTCCTCATGGTCCTGCATCGCGATACCGTTCACCCAGGTCCGCAGGCGCCGGCCCTCGGCCCGGATCCGGTAAGTATTCCAGTCGCCGGGCTTCGTCACGCCGTTGAGCTTCGTTTTCTCAGGGTAGGAGATTAGGCCGCCTTGCGGGCCTTCCTTGTAGAGTCCGCCGTCCAGCCCCGGCCCGATGTCGACCTGCCACCCGAGGATGCGCTTGCCCGGTTCCACCGCGCTACGGAAGAAGAGGCCCGTCCCCAACCGGCCTTGCGTGCGCGCCTGGAAGGTCAGGTCGAAATTCTCCAGCTCCCGGTCGGTGCGCAGCCAGCTGTCGCGCGGCTGCGGCACGCCGTTGCTCACCAGGGCGCCGTCCTCGACGGTCCAGAAAGCGGCGGCCTCGCCGCCCCAGCCGGTCAGGTCGCGACCGTTGAAGAGCGGGCCATCGACGACTGCTGGGCGCGTGGTGACCGGCGACTCCGTCGTGGTCGCGGCTAGCGAGTCTGGCAGCTTCTCGAGCACGATATCCTTGTAACGAACGACGGAGAAGGCGTTGCCGTGGATCTGCACGGCGACCTGACCGACCAGCGGGATCGCCGGGTCGGTCTCGGTGTAGTCGACGGTCTGGACGCCGTTGAGCCAGACCTGGATGCGCGGGCCCTCGGCCCGGATACGGTAGGTGTTCCACTCTCCGGTTGGCTTCAGCGCCTTGGCCTTGGTCGCGGCGTCGGGTTGGGCGAGGAAGCGGTTGCGGCGGCTCTCGTCGTAGAGCCCGCCGTCGTAGCCCGCCCCGAGGTCGGCTTGGTAGCCCACCATCTCGTGGTGGAAAGGCACGCGCCGCGAACGCAGCTGCACGCCGCCGTTCACGAAGCCCTTCGTCCCCTCGACCTTCCAGCGGAGCGTCAGGTCGAAGTTGGCGAGCTCCTCGCGCCACGTCAGGAATTCGTTGCGGGGCTGGTTGTGTTCCAGGCTGCCGGCCGCGATGCAGCCATCGACGACGCGCCACGTGGCCGCATCACCTTCCCAACCGGCGAGGCTACGGCCGTCAAAGATCGCCGTCGGTTCGGCCCAGACGGTCACGGCGGTCGACAGGCAGAACAAAAAGGCGCGGAGAGGGGTAGGCATGGGGTGGCCGAGGGGGCGGCTTTGAATGGATTAGCCGATGGGGCAGGGTGGTCAACCGACCCCGCCCGCTGTGAATAAGTTCCGCGCCTGCGGGGGACGTTTGCCAAGCCGGGGGAAAGTCTTTGGGTATCGTTATCTCATGCGCACCCTCGCCCTGCTCGTCGCCTGCTTCCTCATGAACTCCGCTCCTGCCGCCGCCCCCGACCTGCTCGCCATCCCCGTGAAGGACATCGACGGGCAAGCCACCTCGCTCGGTGCCCTGAAGGCCAAGGCCATCCTCGTCGTGAACGTCGCCAGCGCCTGCGGCTACACCCGCCAGTACGCGGGTCTGCAGGCTTTGCAGAAAGCCCACCAGGACAAGGGACTCGTCGTCGCTGGCTTCCCCTGCAATGACTTCGGTGGGCAGGAGCCCGGCACCGAGACCGAGATCCGTAAGTTCTGCTCCACGCGCTTCAACGTGACGTTCCCGCTCTTCGCCAAGGTCTCCGTGCAGGGCGCCGCCGCGCACCCGCTCTTCGTCGCCCTCACCGGCAAGGAGGCCGGCCGCCCCGGTCCCGTCACCTGGAACTTCAACAAGTTCCTCGTCTCGCGCGACGGTAAGCTGCTCGCGCGCTTCGAGTCCGACGTCGAACCCGACTCCGCCGAACTGAAGGCGGCGATCGAGCAGGCCTTGAAGTAAGCCTGCGCCCAGCGCCGGCTTACTTCGGGAGGACGGCCGGTGCGCTCTCGGCGACCGGCGCCTTCAAGGGCTGGTAGGCATCGGCACGCCGACGGGCCTCGATTAGTTGCTCGGCGGACATCTGCGCTTCAATGCGTCGTCGCCCCTCCGCGCTGCCTTCCTGTTTTTGCTTTGCGGCGAGCTGATACCACTTATCGGCTTCGACTAGGTCGACGGCGGTGCCGAGTCCTTGTTCGCAGGCCGCACCGGCCCAGAGCTGTGCGAGCGGCTGGTCGCCATTGTTGGCGGCCTTGAGGTGAAGCTTGAAGCGGTTGGGCAAGTCCTTGGTTTTCTGGTACGTCAGGCCGAGTCCCATGAGGGCGAGGGAATCCCCGGCCAGCGCGCCCGGCGTGAGGTTCTGGGCGGCCTTGGCTAGGTCCAGCGGCAAAGGGGTGCCCTCGACCTGATCGAAATGGAGGTGATGCAGGCCGAGTTCGGTCAGGGCCTGAGGGTGGCCACGCTGGGCCGCCAGCAGCATCGCTTTGATGTAGTCCGGCGCGACTTTCGCCGCGCCCGCCGCGCGGCGGGCGCGGTCTTGCTCGCTTTGCAGGACGTAGTTGCGCGCCTCCGGTCGGGCGGCGGCCAGGCAGAGCTCGCGGAGCTCGGCGGCCTTGGCCGGGTCGGCCGTCAGCTGCGGGGGCCGCCCTTCGGCGTAAAGTTCCGCCAGCATCGCCTGGGCGAGGGCATCCTTGTCCGTCGCCGCCTGCTGCAGCGCCTTCCAGGCCTCCGGGAAACGGTCCGTCGGGTGTAGGTCGCGCCGCAGCAAGAAATCGGCCAACGCCACGAGCGCGCGGTTCCGGTGCTCGGAGTTGGAACGCGCCACCGCGGTCAGCCACTGTTCGGCGGCCTGGCGATCGGCGGCGGCGGAGGCGAGGCCGTGCCGCGGGTCGAGGAAGTGGTTGGGGTAGGGCTGGTCCGTCGGCGGAAGCCCCTCGCGGGAGTTCAGCCAGCGCGTGGCCGTGTGGAAGGCGAGTTGCGCCGTGAGCCCTTGGATCAGCCGCCGCGACATGTGCAACTGGCCTTCGTCGGAGCCCAGCTCGGCCGACTTGCGGTACCAGCGCGACGCCGTGGCCTCGTCCGCCACCGGGGAGCGCGGGTCCCCGTAGGTCTCGCCCAGTTGGAAGGCGGCGCTGGCGTTGCCACGCTCCGCCAGTTGCGTGAAGATGCGGATCGCCATGGCGCGGTCCCCGCCTTCGGTCTCGGACTTCTTGAGCTGGCCGTCGCGGTACATCTTGGCCAGCTCGATCCGGCCCAGGTCCGCGAACCGCGGATCCACCCGCTGCTGGGTCAGGCGGTGGAACCAGGTCACCGCCGCCTGACCGTCTGCCGCCATGCCCTGGCCTCTGAGCAGGAGGTGGCCGAGCGTCCACTGCGCCTCCGGGTGACCCAGCTCGGCGGCTTGCCGCAGGTAGGTCAAGGCGGCGCCTACGTCGCGCGTCAGCTCCTCGCGTCCGACGGAGAGGAATTGGTAGAGCTTGAACCAGCCCGTCCCTTCGCCTTTCTTGCCGGCGCGTTCGTACCATTGCGCCGCTCCGCGCACCCCACCGAGACCTGGCGCCCCGCGCTCGGCGATCTGGCCGAGGTTGATCATCGCAGGGGTGTAGCCTTGCTCGGCGGCGATCTGGAAGAACCGGCTGGCCTCCGCGAGGCCACCCTCCCGGCCGAAGAGACGGTTGAGGTGACAGATGCCGAGGTAGTTGTTCGCTTCCAGGCTACCTTGGGCCGCGGCCTCCTCCAGCCACTTGACGCCGGTCGGGTCGTTCTGGCCGAGGAGGAGCCGGGCGAGGTTGTAGCGGGCCGGCACGGAGCCCAGTTCGGCGGCTTCGAGTAACTTGGTCTTGGCCAAGGCCAGGCTGGCGGGGGTGTTCTCCACCAACAACTGGATGGCTTCCTCGTTGAGCCGGATGGGCCGGGTCGTCTCGGCCTCCTTCTTCGACTGCGCGATCCCCCGCTTCGCCTCATCCTCCGCCTGACTGTCACGCTGGGCCTGGTCCTTGGCTTTCGCGGTGTCGACATGGCTCCGCCAAGCCAGCCCGAAGGCGGTGAGGGCGCCCACGCCGATCAGGCCAATCAGGCCGTACCGGATCGCGGCTTGGCGCTTCCGCTGGGCCGCGACCTGCTTCTGGTGGGCGAGGTCGCGCTCCGTCAGTTCGCCGAGGTTCACGCCGAGCACGCCGGCCACGATCTTCAGCTTCATCAGCCGGAGCCGCTCCTCGTAGGTCCGGGCGAGGACCGACGCCTCCGCTTCGGCGGTGCCGCCTTCTTGCAGGGCCTCGAGGTAGGCCTCCGGATCCGTCCAGCCCTCGCCGCCGTCGGCGGTCCGGAAGTCGGCCGCGATCGGCTCCGCCGGCGTGGTCAACAGCTCGCCGTGCTCGTCGACGTTGAAGCGCGTCGCCGCGGGGAAGCACTCCTGCGCCGCTTGCTCGCCGGTCGCATGCGGGATGCCCGCGATGATGGCGGCTAGCAGGCGGCTGGAGCGTCCGGACATCTTGTAGGTCCGCACGACCTGATCGACCAGTGGCGAACGGGTCGCCCAGGGCGAGCAGAGCACGACGAGGTTCAGGCTGCGGTCGAGTTTGTCGGCCAGGGCGTCGTCGATGAGCGCGGCCGGGTCTTCCCGGGATTTGGTGACGCAGACCGGTAGCCGACCCGCGGGGATGACCTCGCCGCGCAGGTTGCGACGCCCCACCAGCTTGGCGGGGATGGCGAAGTCCGCGAGCTCGCGTTCAAGCCAGTCGGCCCAGATGTCGCCCGTGGAGTTTCCCTGCGACTGGTCGCTGAGGATGTGGCACCAGAATGTCGGGCGAGGGGCGCTCATGCGTTGGGTGGCTTCATCGCGACGGCGCGGCTGGGCTGAACAGCGTCGCCGCTTGCTGGGCGGCGACCCGCTGGGCGGCGGTGAGCCGTCCGGCGACCGCGTTCAGTCGGCTTGTGGTGGCGTTCCGTTGCTCGCGGGAAAGCCCTTGCGGGTTGGCGGTGGCGATCAGCAGCCACTGGTAGGCTTCCTGGGCGTCGGGCTTGACGCCGACACCGCTCAGCAGGATTTCTCCGAGCTGAAACTGCGCCGGGGCGAAGCCCTGCTCGGCGGCCTGGCGCAACCAGCCGGCGCCCTTGGCGGCCTCCGTCCCGGTCGCCGACTCCAGCAGGAGCATAGCCAGGGCGAACTCCGCCTCGGTCTGGCCTTTGGCCGCCGCCAAGCCGAGCCACCGGATGGCTTCGGCGCGATCGGGCTTCTGGCCGTGGCCATCCCGCAAGGCGATGCCGAGCGTAAATTGCCCCAAGGTCTCGCCTTGCTCGGCGGCTTTGCGGATCCAGCCGAGCGCGGCCACCTTGTCGGTTGGGTAGAGCAAAAGTCCCAACGCGCGTTGGGCTTCCGCCTCGCCTTGCTCGGCGGCCTTGGTCAGCCAGCGTTGAGCCTGCGCGATCACGGCGGGATCCTTGCCGGCCGCGGATTTGACCAGAAGTCGTCGGCCCAGGTCCAGGCTGGCGCGCACGTGACCGCCCTCCGCCGCTTTGGTCAGCCATTCCATCCCGGCCGGCTCACCGGCCGCGGTGCCCAGTCCGGTTTGCCGGACCCACTCCGTGTCCTGCGGGTCGGTGACCGCCAGTTTGAAGCCGCTGAAATAAAGTTGGGCGATATCGTGCATGGCCTGCAGATGCCCTTGGCGGGCGGCCCGTTCCTTCAACTGGAACTCCAAGGTAGGGCGATGCTGCCGCGTCAGGCCTTTCGCGAAGAGCTCACCGAGGTGGTACTGCGCCTCGGGGAGCCCGGCCGTCGCCGCCTTGTCCAGGAAGTCGCCGGCCTTGTTCAGGTCCACGGGTACGTCGAGCCCGTCGCGGTAGGCCAGGCCGACGATGTTCTGCGAGACGGGATTGCCGGAGGCCGCCCGGGCCAAGTGCCACTGCAAGGCCTCCGCCCGATTTTTCGGGAGGGTGATCTCGTCCTTGAAGAGACGGGCCAGTTCCTTGGCCGCCTCCTGGTCGCCTTTGCCTTCGGCCGCCTGCAGCCAGCGCAAGGCTGGCAGGATGTCGACCGGACCTCCTTGCCCGCGCGCCAAGGAAAGGCCTAGCTCGCGCTGCGCCTCGGCGAGGCCTTGTTTCGCGGCGGCCTCGAGCCAACGACGACCGGCCGCCATCTCCGGAGCGCCGGCGGCGCCGAGCAGCAAGGTGCCGAGCTCAAACTGGGCGCCCGGATGGCCGCCTTGGGCCGCGAGTTCGAGCCAGCGCGGGGCCTCCGCAACGGCGCCGCCGTGCTTCAGTAGCCGACCGAGCTCGAATTGGGCGGACCCCAGCTTCAGCTCGGCGGCCTGACGCAGCCAGTTTTCCGCTTGTGCGCGATCCGCCGCCACGCCCCGGCCGTCGCGGTAGGCGAGGCCCAGCGCCTCCAGCGCGGGAGCATGGCCTTGCTTGGCGGCTTCGGTGAACCAGCGGACGGCTTCCTCGGGTCCGCCCGGGCGGCCTTGCAAGCGCTGCCCGAGGGCGACCTGCGCGGGAGCGTGACCGAGTCCGGCCGCGCTGCGAATTTTCTCCTCGATGAGCTGGACGGAGGAGCTCGGCAAACTCTGCTGGGCCAAGGCCTGCGCGTAGTCGCTCTCGGCTTGCGCGGCCCGGGTGCGGCGTTCCTCGGCCTCGAGCTGGGTCTTGCGTTCGAGGGCCAGCTGCGATTGGGCGTCGGCGGCTTGGGTTGCGGCGCCGGCCGCCGCCCCTTGTTCCACCGAGAGGCGAATCCCTTGCCACGCCGCCAAGGCGAGCAGCAGCAGGACGCTTCCCCAGATCAGTCGCGACCGGAGGCGAGCCCGGCTCAGCTCTGCCTGGTAGCGGTGGTGATGTTCGGCCAGGGTCGCGGCGGGCACCTCGAGTACGTGCGCCACCACCACTAGGAACTGCTCCTCCAGATGGCTCGTGAAGCCGTCGACCGCGACGTCCACCTCGATCTCGTCCGCGCCGGCGGCGGTGAGCGCCGCGCGGTGGTGCTCTTCGTCCGTCCAGCCTTCCTGGCCGTCATGGGTCCGCAGGTCGATGAGGTTCAGCGGAAGCTCCGCTTCGGGTAGGACCTGTCCGGCTTGGTCGGTCCGGTGCAGGTAGGCGTGCGGGAAGCACGTGTCCTCAGCCTGTCCCGAGGTGTCGGGCGTGCCGGCGATGATCAGGCCGAGGATGCGTTCGCCCCGCGTGGCGCGCTTGTAGAGCCGGACCTCGTCGTCGACGAAGCGGGAGGCGCGGGCGCGCGGCGAACAGATGACGACCATGCCGAGGCTGTGGTCGAGGGCCCGCAGGATGGGCGTGCTGAGGTCAGCGTCCGCCGGGAGCTCATCCTCGTCCCGGAAAACCGGGAAGATGCTGCGCGGCACGGGCTGCCCGCGGAGGTTGGTCGCGCCCGCCAACGTAGGTGGCACCGGGTATTTCTCCAGCCGCTGGTGCAGCCAAGTCGCCCATCGCCGCCCGTCCGTGTGGTTATCGGCGTGGCGATAGCTGATGAAGCACCGGTAGGTGGTCGCGCTGATCGAGTGGGAGGCGGTCATGCCGGGCAGGCCCTTGTTTAATACCCGCCCCTCTCTGCCGAAAGGAAATTCCACCGCCGCTCGGTCCGTGCCGGCTTTTCCGCAGCCTAGTCGTTTGACAGCCCCGGCGCGGCCGCCTATCCCACGTCTCAACCCCCTGCGCGGGGCCACTCATCCCCGATGAAGCCCCAACCCGAGTTCGTGCTAGGTTTCGTCGGCCACCGTCACCTGGCCGACGAGGAAGGCCTGCGTCCGGCCATCCGGCTTTGTCTGGAGCGTTTCGCCGCCGAGGCGGTGCGTCGCGGCGGCCGGCTCAACGTCTATTGCTCGATCAGCTTCGGGGCCGACCTGCTCTTCATCGAGTGCGCCCACGAGCTCGGCCTGCCGGTCCACCTCCTCTTGGCCAAGCCCCTGCCGACCTCCCTCGACGATGTCCCGACCGACGGCATCTCCGCCGACTTTAGGGCCGGGCCCGATGGCCTCGCCCGGCTCGCGGATTGGCGGCGGGCGCGCACCGCCATCCGGCGCGCCGTCGACGGGGTCGACGGCGGTTCCTGGCGCATCGTCAGCCAGGCTTCCGGCGATCCCGGGTGCTACTATGATGCCGGGGTCATGCTGGTCGAGGGCAGCGACGCCCTGCTGGCCGTCTGGGACGGCCTCCCGGCCAAGGGGGTCGGCGGCACGGGAGATTCGTGCGATTTCGCCCGCGCCACCGAGAAGCCCGTCTTCGTCCTCGCACCCGCCCCGGCGGAGGCTTTGGCGACGGCCCGCGACCTGGCGCCGTCCTTCCATACGGTCCACCTCGTCTCAATCCTCGCGTTGCTGACCCGTCGTAAGGAACGCGAGGATTCCCAGGCGTTGTTCGCCCGGTTGGACGAGGAGGCCTACTCGATCGGCACCGCTTTCCGCGAGCGGCTCAGCCGCTCCACGCGCTTCTTCTATTTCGCCACCCTGCTGGGCGCCGCGACGAGCACCATCCCTTGGGCGGGGCTATTGCTGGCGGCGATCGTGGTGGCCAAGGTAGGCTTCACGACTGCGGCCTGGTTCATCCAGCGCGGTAACCGCCGCGACCGGGCGCAGGCCCGCTGGTTGGAGCTCCGCTTCGCCTCCGAAATCGCCCGCGGCCTGCGGGCGGCCCGCGACTTCACGGACCCCTTGCATCTGCCGATCGGCCGCCACCGGCCCGAATGGGCTTTGTTCGCCCGCACGCTGGCGCTGGAGATCCGCCGGGAAAATCCGCCCCGGACCTGGCAGGTCGGTCGCGAGGAGTATGTCGCCGAGCACCTGGAAGCACAGGCCAAGTATTTCAAGTCGCGCCAGTCCGCCGCCGCGGAGGAGTGCCGCAAGCTGCGCAAGCTCGGCAGCTTCGCCGCCCAGATGTCCCCGTGCATCGTCATTGCCGCGTTGCTGCACATGGGGGTGCAGCGGCTGCCGCTGGGCGAGTGGGTATTCCTCCGCGACAACCGGGTCCTGTTCAACCACATCCTGGATTTCCTGTCCCTGAGCGTCCCGCTGACCGCCGGCTACCTCAGCTCGCTGCGCCAAGGCAGCAGCGCGAACCGGCGGAGCCTTCATTACGGAGACCTGTCGGAGCGGCTGACCTCGCTGGCGGCACGTATCCGGATGATCCGTACTGAAGCTTACGCCCGGCGGTTGATTGGCGAGGCGGAGGCCGTGCTCACCGAGGAACAGCTGGAGTGGCGCCTGCGCGAGAGCGAGGGGACGGTCTGAACCAAACCTGACCACCCGGGGCGCGGGTCAATCAGGCCGGCCAGAGGAGTTTCAGCACCAGCGCGAGCACGACCGCCAGGAAGACGCCGCGGATGAGCCCGGCGCCGTGCTTGAGCACGAGCCCGGAGCCGAGGCGGGCCCCAATGAGCTGGCCAGCAATCATGGCCAGCGCAACCCACGGCGCGACCTGTCCATGGACCGCGAAGACGAGGAGCGAGCCGAGGTTGCTCGCGAGGTTCACGACCTTCGTGAAGGCGTTGGCCCGCGTGAGCTCCTGCCCGAGTAAGGTCACGAGCCCGAGAATCCAGAAGGCCCCGGTGCCGGGGCCGAAGAAGCCGTCGTAGAAACCGAGCGAAAGCCCGAAGGTCCAGCCGAAGAGGGTGGCATCGACCCGCGCTTTCGTCGCTTGCGCGCCCAGCCGCGGGCTGAGGGCCACGTAGAACACCACGGCGAGCAACATCCACGGGATGATCCGCCGCAAGGCATCGTTCCCGATGAGGGTGAGCGTCCACGCCCCGGCCATCGAGCCCAGGAACGCGAGCGCGGCGGCCAGGCGGACCTCCGCCCAGCCGACCAGCCCGGCACGGGCGTAGCGGCTCACGGCGATGATCGTGCCGCAGGAGCTTTGCGCCTTGTTGGTGCCGAGCGCGAGCTGCGGTGGCAGGCCGACCCCCAGGAGCGTCGGCACCGTGATCAGCCCGCCCCCACCCGCGATGGCGTCGATGAAACCGCCCGACAGCCCGGCCGCGAACAGCAGGGCGTAGTGGACGGCGGTGAGCTCCATCCGGAGGGCATAGCAGGGCGGGGCGAGGGGTCAACGCCCCGTGTTTCGGCTTTGCTCCGCGGCCCGTGCGATTAAGGTCCGAGCATGCCCCCGGAGCCCACCACCGACCGCGCGGTCCGCTCCGGCTTCCTGCTCGGGTTGGGCTGCGTCGTCGCGTTGGTGGTCGGCGCCTTGGCTTTCTTCGGCCGGCCGCATCCGTCCGCAGCCCGTCCCAGTGAAGCCACCCGGGCGACTGACGCCAAGACGATCCGGACGAAGGCCGGCCACGCGGTGCGGAGTTCGGCGAAGATCCGGTTGGACGAAGCCGGCAATATCCTGCCGGACGCGCCGGAGCTAGGGCCACGGTTTCTGGAGGACTGGGAGGAAGCGAAGCGGGACGAGTTTCTCACCTGGCTCAAGGAGTCGGGGTTTGCCGATGAGTCCCGCCTCCTCGGTGTCAGCAAAGCGGCGGAGAATGTCTTGGAGGCGATGATCAAGGAGCCCCGCTGGGCCCGATTTGAGCAGGAGCTCGAGACCTTGAAGCAATCCTGGCCCGCGGCCAATCAGGAGGAACGCCGGCTCATCCGCGAGCGTTACGAAGGCCTCACCGTCGAGCTGATCGACGAGGCCCGCCGCCGCTTCTCCGCCCTGCGCTGAAAGCGACCCCCATGACCTTCGCCGTTTCTTCCCGTCGCAAGTTCCTCCGCCGCTCCGCCTTGCTCGGCGTCGGTGTCTGCGCCGTGCGACTACCCGCCGCCGAGGTTAACGAGGCCTTTGACGTCTGCGTCTACGTCGGCAACGCCAGCGGCGTGATGGCCGCCTGCGCCGCCGCGAAGGAAGGCGCCAAGGTCGTCGTGGTCGAGCCGAGCCGGTGGCTGGGCGGGATGACCGGCGGGGGGCTGATGCACGTCGACTGGGGTCGCGAGGAGGCCGTCAGCGGCTCCACCCGCCCGATCCTCAAGCAGGGCTTTGAGGATGCGCAGTACCGCGCTACCTTCGTGAAGATGCTGGCCGACGCGGGGATTCCGGTGATCTACGACCACCGCGTCTGCTCCGTGGAGAAGACGGGTGGCCGGATCCGTTCCATCACCCTTGACCGGACACCCTTCGACGCCACCGGTTGTCCGCCGACCCTGCCGACGCAGGTCGCGGCGCGCGTGATCCAGGCCAAGGTCTTCATCGATTGCTCCTATGAAGGCGATCTGCTGGCGCGAGCCGGCGTGGCTTACACCTTCGGCCGTGAGGCGCGCGACACCTATGGTGAGTCGCTCGCCGGCGCGCAGCCGCCGATGTCGGTCTACGCGATCGACCCGTACATGAAGCCGGGCGATCCGGCCAGCGGCCTGTTGCCGCTGTTGCAGGCGACGCCGGTCGCCCCCGTGGGCGCGGCGGACCAGCTCACGATGGGCTATGGCTTTCGTTGGAAGTTCACTTTCAAGGGCGACGGGCTACCCATCGATCCGCCGGACGACTACGACCCGCGGCAGTTCGAACTCTATCGCCGCGCCTTCCGGCAGGGCGTGGATATCCTCTCCGGGCGCGTGATGCGCGGCAAGGTCGACGGGTGGGAGCCGAGCGGCGGTCGCGTCTTCTCCGGCGGCGCCGGTAACCTCGCCCGGGCCTTGTTCGCGCCCACGAACTACGGGAGCAACGCCGGCTACCCGGACGGGGACTACGCCACGCGCGCCCGCATCTGGAAGTCGCAGCAGGATTTCGTGCGCGGGATGACGCATTTCCTGCGGACCGACCCGTCCGTCCCGGAAAAACAGCGGGAGCTCGCCCGCTCGGCCGGTCTGGCCAAGGGTATCTTCGACGAGACCCGCGGCTACCCGCACCAGCTCTACGTCCGCGAAGCCCGGCGCATGGTCTCGGACTACGTCGTCACGCAGAAGGACCTGGCGGGGAAGGGTATGCTGGAGGATTCGGTCGGCCTGGCTTCCTACGGCGTCGACGAGTGGCCCTACGCCACCGTCCCGCTCGGCGGCAAGGTCGCCCTGATGGGCGGCTATTATTCCATGCTCTACCTCGAGGAGCAAAATCGCGGCATCTACCGGATCCCGTATCGCGCGATTCGTCCGAAACAGGAGCAGTGCGCCAACCTGCTCGTCCCGGTCTGCGTCTCGGCCAGCCATATCGCAATGACCTCGCTCCGCATGGAGCCGGTCTGGATGATCTTAGGCGAAAGCGCCGGGGTGGCCGCGGCGATGGCCGCGCGCGGCGGGGTCGCCGTCCAGGATCTCCCTTACGCTGGCCTGCGAGCGAAGTTGCGCGCCCTGCACCAGAAGCTCGAGATCCCAAGCAAGTAGCCGCGGCGTGCGGGGGGGCGGCTCCCCTTGCCACGGTCCGGTGACAGTCGTGCGACCGCTTCGGCCCGGGGGAGTCCGCCATTGACAGCGTTAGCTGAACGCTATCGTTGGGGCTCATCCCTTATGGATCTACGACGCGACCTGCCTGCCTCCCTTGTCGTCTTCTTGGTCGCCGTGCCGCTTTCGCTGGGCATCGCCCTGGCTTCCGGAGCCCCGGTCATCGCCGGTCTCATCGGCGCCGTCGCCG
>Ga0209107_10000872_pt1 | contig 17142 bp, 13 predicted proteins | sample LakErihyJuly2011_2_FD_187460 | JGI IMG/M metagenome (GOLD analysis project Ga0209107, IMG submission 187460) | Freshwater microbial communities from dead zone in Lake Erie, Canada - CCB hypolimnion July 2011 (SPAdes) (version 2) | ecosystem: Environmental > Aquatic > Freshwater > Lentic >... | reverse complement strand
TGCAACTCGCGTGCGCACACTTACTCTGGAACTATTGAAAGAGAATGCCTCAATCGCACCTAATAAAGAATCCTTCCGCGAACTCTTTTCATGGCGTGCGCCAGTGCGACGAAATTCATCGCTACAGGAAGAACTCGTTGAATGGAGTCTGCGTGAAGCCGAATGGCTTGGAATCACAGGACAGGGTGCGATTTCAAAATATGGAAAAGCATTTATAGATGGTGATGACTTAGATGTTATCGATGCAGATCTACCAAAAACCGTTGATCACATTTTGATTCAAGGAGATAACACAGCTATTGCCCCAGGGCCTCTTGAGCACGAAATATCTGGAGCCCTTGCAATTATTGCCGATATTGAAAGTCGCGGCGGAGCAACTGTTTATCGTTTCAGTGAAGCAACTATTCGACGCGCCCTTGATCATGGTAAGACCGGTGAAGAAATAACTAGCTTCTTGAAGAAAGTTTCAAAAACTCCTATGCCGCAGCCTCTCGAATATTTGATTGCTGATGTTTCAAAGAAACATGGAAAATTACGAGTTGGAAATACCTCATCATTTATTCGATGTGAAGATTCAGCACTTATTGCTCAAATAATTGCAGATAAGAAGTTAGATGTTCTTTCACTACGAAGAATCGCACCAGAGGTATTGATTTGCGATCACGATGCAACGGATGCAATGCGACTCTTGCGTGAAGCTGGTTATCTGCCCGCAGGTGAATCTGCAAATGGCATTATGCTCACCGGGCCACGAACTAACCGCGCAGTTACAAAACCACGACCTCCTCGTGTGATTGGTGAGATAGAAATACCGACGAAAGAGAATCTTGGCGCAGCTATTCGAGCACTGAGAACTGGTGAAAAATCTAGCCATCGCCAAACTCATCTTCGCACTGTTGCAAATAACGCACTTGGCTCATTACCGCGTACTACTGCAAATGAAACTTTAGATTTACTTACTCAATACATAGAGAAAGGCCAATCGCTATCAATTGGTTATGCAGATAACAATGGCTCTGTTTCACATCGAATCATTGACCCACTCAAAGTTAGTGCTGGTTCACTCATTGCTCGTGATCACGCCACTGGCGAACTCCAAACCTTCAGAATTCCTCGCATAACTGGTGTGGCGCCATTATGAGCCACCAGAGTGATGCCCAATACGGCAGAATTGACTCCATGCTTGCAGAGATAGAGGCACTCGTAAAAGTTGAATCACCAACTGATGACTTGTCTGCTTGTCGCAAAGTAGTAGCGACTGCGAGTGATATCGCTGAAAAAATTCTAGGAACTCCTGCGCAGATTCAAGAGATTCAAGGACGCCCTGTTTTTTGGTGGGGAGCAACGCAACCAAAAGTTATTCTTTTGGCACATCTAGATACTGTCTGGCCACACAATTCTTTTTCACCAGTATGGAGCGTAGAAGGAAATGTTGCGCGTGGGCCTGGAGTATTCGATATGAAGGCTGGCTTTATTCAAGCCCTCTTTGCACTCAAGGGAATTGAAGGCTCTGTTGCACTTGTTGCAACTACTGATGAAGAAACAGGTAGCGCAACATCAAAGGCATTTATAAAAGATATTTCCTCAAAGGCGCAAGCTGTCCTTGTATTAGAGGCAACTCTTGATGGCAAAGTAAAAACAGGACGTAAAGGTACTGCGATGTACCAAATCAATATTCATGGTCGTGCATCCCATGCTGGCTTAGAGCCAGAAAAGGGAATCAATGCCACAGTTGAAATTGCTCGAATTATTTTGGCGCTCAAAGCTCTAGAAAGTGCTGAACTTGGAACAACTGTAGTTCCAACAATGTTGCGAAGTGGAAATACAACAAATACTGTTCCAGATCTTGCGACACTCGATGTTGATATACGTTCTTTTTCAATGAAAGAGTTTGAACGACTCGATGCCGCAATCAAAGCTTTTACACCCGAGAATTCAGATGCACGCATTGTTGTAACTGGTGGTTTCAACCGTCCGCCACTAGAAACTAGTTCGACTTTAGAACTCTATGAACGTGCGGAGAAAGTTGCAAAGAGTATCGGAATACCTGCACTCGGTCATGCATCTGTTGGCGGTGCGAGTGATGGAAACTTCGCAGCTGCAGCGGGTGCAAAAGTTCTAGACGGATTAGGCGCAGTGGGTGGCGGAGCACATGCAGCAACTGAATGGATAGATACATCACGACTTGAAGAGAGAAGTGCACTCTTACACGCACTCATAAAGGATTTACTCAATGACTGATGGTCCACTCATTGTTCAAAGCGATAAGACACTTCTCTTAGATATCGATCATCCTCTCAGCACAGAATGTCGCAGATCGATTGCTCCATTTGCCGAACTTGAAAGATCTCCAGAACATATTCACACATACCGACTTACAAATTTAGGTTTATGGAATGCGCGCGCTGCCGGCCATGATGCAGAGCAGGTAATTGATGTACTCATCAAATATTCACGATATGCCGTTCCGCATTCAATTCTTGTCGATGTTGCAGAGACGATGTCGCGCTATGGACGATTGCGCTTAGAGGCAGACCCCGTTCATGGATTGATTTTGGTAACTACCGATACTGCCGTTCTGGAAGAAGTTATCCGAGCAAAGAAAATTGCTCCTTTGCTTGGGCCACGTATTGATGCTGAAACCATTGTTGTCTTTGCGAACCAACGAGGTGCAATCAAACAATCACTTCTTCGACTTGGTTGGCCAGCGGAAGATTTTGCAGGATATGTAGATGGTGAAGCACACGAGATTTCACTTGTACAAAATGATTGGAAGATTCGCCCTTACCAAGAACTAGCTGCAGAGGGTTTCTGGCATGGAGGTAGCGGAGTTGTTGTACTTCCTTGCGGCGCTGGTAAAACAATTGTTGGTGCAGCAGCTATGGCTCATGCAAAGGCGACAACCCTCATTCTTGTAACTAATACTGTCGCTGCCCGCCAATGGCGCGAAGAACTTCTCAAGCGCACAACACTTACAGAAGATGAAATTGGTGAGTACTCAGGTGCTAAGAAAGAGATTCGCCCTGTAACTATTGCGACGTATCAAGTGATGACAAAGAAAAAGAATGGCGTCTACGCCCATCTAGATCTCTTTGATACGCACGACTGGGGATTAATAATTTATGACGAAGTGCACTTATTGCCTGCACCAATTTTTCGCTTTACTGCAGATATTCAATCCAGACGCCGCTTAGGATTAACCGCAACGTTGGTGCGCGAAGATGGCATGGAAGGTGAAGTTTTCTCACTCATCGGGCCAAAGCGTTATGACGTACCTTGGAAAGAGATTGAATCACAGGGATATATCGCACCTGCCGAATGTATTGAAGTTCGCGTCAATCTCACGGAAGAAGAGAGATTGCTCTACGCAACTGCAGAACCAGAAGAGCGCTATCGCTACTGCGCGACTACTCGCACAAAGCGCAATGTTGTCGAAACTTTGGTCAAAAAACATGCTGGTGAACAGATATTGGTTATTGGGCAATATATAACTCAACTCGATGAATTATCAGAAGTCTTAGGAGTTCCCGTGATCAAGGGCGATACACCAGTGAAAGAGCGCGAGCGACTATTCAATATGTTTAGAACGGGTGAACTTACAACTCTTGTTGTTTCGAAGGTTGCTAACTTCTCAATCGATTTACCTGATGCGACAATTGCTATTCAAGTATCTGGCGCCTTCGGTTCACGTCAAGAAGAAGCTCAACGTCTTGGTCGTATCTTGCGTCCAAAATCAGATGGTCGCAGCGCTACTTTTTATTCATTAGTTTCACGAGACACGATTGATCAAGATTTTGCTCAAAATAGACAACGCTTCCTAGCTGAGCAGGGATATTCCTACACAATTATTGATGCTGACGATATTTCACAAGAGAAGATCTAAATCTTTCAGGATCCACTCTCCAAAAATCATGATGCTGGCCATCAATCTGTGTGACAGGAATCTGCTCTCCATATAGCTTCTCTAATTCAGGATTTCCATCAATGAGAATTACATCTATCGAGAATTCAAGTTCATCTTTCATTGTTTCAAGTAATTCAATCGCATCATGACAAAGGTGACACCCAGTACGAGAATAAACAGTTACAACTGTCATTTATTTTTTCTGCCACCCATGGCACGATCTAATAGTTCTTGCACAACCAATGTGACATCACCTTTTGCCCGATAAACATTGTTTTCAACATCTTTGAGGACCGCAATCACAGTGCTCTCCGTCACGGTACCCACCAATGGCCCATACTTCTTTGAGAATATTGAATGTGTAATTCTGCTAATTGATTGCGCTAACTCTTCTCTAGCCTCATCTAATGTTGCTTCTCGACGCGATGAGGTACCCGAAAAGTCAATGACAGGGATTGCTTCCTTGTGAATCCTGTCAATTGCCTTAGAGAACTCATTGTGCGGGTTAGGGGCCATAGGTAAATCATCTCATCCTGATACCGTTTGCCAATATGCAAAATCTATTGGGCAGAAGAGTTGGCAGTGCGACACTCGTTGCAGCGCTCTTTGCTGGGGTTTTTCTCGGTGCACCTGCCCAGGCCCTTGTTCGCGTTGCACCTTCAACTGTCTGGGGTCACACATTTGCAGGTACGTCAGCCGTAAAGAGCGCTAACGCAACTACTACTAATAAACCTCGCTCAGCAAATATCGAGGCAAAATCAAAATTCGTCGTCAATTACAAAAACTTTCCAGAATGGGCCAAGATCGAAGTGCAGGCAGCGATTGATATCTGGAGTGCAAATTTTCAATCATCTGTTCCAATATCCGTTGAAGCATCTTGGGGCCGTTCTCCTTCATGGGGAGTTCTTGGAAGTGCTCGACCTGGTAATTACTACTCTGGCTTTGAAGGCGCACCTGATGCATCGCTCTGGTACCCATCCGCACTAGCAAATGCACTTGCGAAAAAAGATTTAGATAAAGTTTCATCAGAGATAATTATTCAAGTAAATTCCACAGCATCGTGGAATCAGCGCGGTGATAGCACGCCAACTTCGCGCGAATACGATCTTGAATCTGTCATGCTCCATGAACTTGCACATGGACTTGGATTTTTATCCAATAATACTTATGACTCCTACTTTGGTTTCGGAAGTATTGATCAACCCACTCCATTTGATGCATACACACAAATACCTGACGGAACTCGATTAGCTGATTTACCATCACCATCACTTGAACTTGGAAACGCTCTACAAAACGATTTAGTGTGGGGCGGGCCTCTTGGCGTGAAAGCAAATGGCGGCGTCAAACCAAAACTCTTCACTCCAACTCCATATGAAGGGGGTTCCTCTGTAAGTCACTTAGATGAGAAAACATTTTCTAAGTCAGGTCTTGATTCAGTGATGACTCCAAACCTTGATGCAGGTGAAGTTTTTGGTGGACCAGGACCGCTTCTGATTGCAATGATGGAGGATTTGAGAAATAAACCACCCGTTGGAATTGCAACTGTGGTCCCACAAACTCCTCGAAATGTACGCGCGCTAGTCTCTGATTCGAGTGCAATTGTGAGTTTTGATGCGCCAGTAAATGTGCGCACCGCACAGATAAGCACTTACGTCATCAAAAATCTTAAAACTGGCCAAGAGAAGAGATCAATAACTAGCCCGGTACTAATGACAGGGCTCAAGAATGGAACTTCATACACATTTTCTGTCTATGCGATCAACTCCATAGGAGAATCAGATGCTGCGCAAACTGGTTCGGTAATTCCACAAGCAGCCTGGAAGGCAACTGTTCTAGATAGCGCTGCCGATGGAAAAAGTGTTACTAGTACGACTTTTAATAATTTACCAACAGTTGTATATACAGACTCAAAGAATGGTGCACTCAAAATTGCCCTACTCAGTGGAAAAGTCTGGAAGAAAATTACAGTTGATGGAACAGGTGGAACAGGTGGACGCACCAAGAATCCAATAACTGGGCAAATCTCTCTCTGCGTCAACGGTGCTGGAACTAAGCAAACGCTCCACATTTTCTATAGTGATTCAGTAGATAAAGACTTGCGTTATGCAGCATACGATGGAAAGAAATTCACTTTTGAAGTTGTTGATGGCAATGCGCCACTACTCAATAATTATGAGGATCCCATTCGAGTAAGGGGAAATAGTGACGTAAGTGTTTCAAATGCATGTGTAGCTAGTGCGGGTGGAGTACAAGTGTTCTATCGCGATGAGAGCCAAGGAATTCTTCTTGGCGCCGTAAAGAAAAAGGGTGAGGATTGGAATTACGAACTCGTTGATGGCGATCGTAAAACAGATGATCGCACCACAGGCGATGTTGCTTTTCACTTGCGTGCCTTAGGTAATGCAGGTACTACATACGTAATTTATGATTCTGTATTAGTTGTTAACCAAAAGTTTGCGACATCTGGTGCTGTTCGTGTTGCCTGGAGAACTGGGCTAGATGAAAATACATGGAATTACAAGTCTTTAGATTTTACAGATGGGGCTGTAGCGGTTGCGGGTTACGATGTTTCACTTGCTAAAGTTACAAATGGAATACAAGCAACATGGTTGACTGCCTCAGTACTCACTGTTCCTAAAGCAGAAAATATCCGTTGGGCATTACTTGGCGCACCAGCCAATATATTGCAGACTTCAGGTGGCACTTTTGGAACTCCCGGAGCCCATATTGTCTCTGATGGAAAGCAACTCGCATTCGAATGCGAAGGTCGAATTTGTTTCTTTGATTATGCCAAAGCAGGTCCTGCAGGAATCAAACTAGTCACAACAGCACAAAACCCAGAACCATTGAGAATGGCCTGGGTTACTGTGTCAAAAGTTAAATACTTACTCGCCAGCGTGAATGGCAAGTTATCTTTGCTAAAGCCGTAACTATTACTTTGCGTTGCGGCGCTGAATGCGAGTCTTCTTTAGAAGTTTCTTATGCTTCTTCTTCGCCATGCGCTTGCGTCGCTTTTTAATTACGGAACCCATATGTCACGCTCTCTCTGCATCTCGTCTACACCAGTCCGGTGCAAGGTGGTTAGGTTACCTTGAATTGAGGTGAAAAATCGAAACGGTCTCACCGCTTGTACCTGCAACAACTAGTCCTAGATCCTTCGAATAAGCCGCTGCACGTGGCTGCGTCAATGCAGAAGCGCTATATGCCCCCATAAGTGCACCTTTACTGTCAAAAGCTATAACTAATCCACTGGCACGCTTTGGATTCCACCCTAAAATGTTTGTAATCGCAGAAGTAGAAGCAAAGAATGAATAGTGAGATTTTGATGGACCAACGGCATTGAAAACTGGTCCCGTAGAAGTAAAACGATATGTCCAGGTAGGCGCAAATGTATTTGAAAACTTTGTTACTGCGCTCTCAATCTTCTTGCCAGTAATTACCTCACCACCAAAGAAAAAAGTACTTGTTGCGCTTGACCAATTTCGGCTCGCTTTTGTAGCAGAACTTCGAATTACTTTAGAAATTTTTCCAGTTTTAGCCGCGCTCACAATAATTCCGTCGCGCAAACCTTGAAGCTTCTTATCCAAAATCGGTTCAGAACTACTACCAATAATTACTTGGCCTCCATCGATTGTTCGAATCACTGCATCAAGTGTTGTATCTTTCGTTCCTATAAAAATAGGCGGAGTGCAAACTCCTGCGATAGAACAATTCAGGAGTATGCCAACACTTCCTTTTCCAATATTTGTAAGACCGACAAGACTCAATCCACTCTTATCAGCTGCGATTGAAGTTATCAGTACCGGGTAATCCATTTTCATATTAAAACTACTCAATACTTCTCCTTGAGGAGAAACTTTCCATACTCCAACAGAATCCATATCTTCACGGATCACTTGAACAGATTCGTTGATTACTTCATCTGGATTCAATACGGGAGTTGCGGTTGCGCTTTCAACTACCTGTGGCATGGTGGGTGAAAATGAGCCAGCAATCCAAATATTGCCACTTACATCAGTAGTTGCTGCGGTAGCAATCTCCTCTGCACCAGCATCTAATGAGATTTTCCACTGCTCATTACCCGCTCTATCAATTGCTCGCGCAAATGCGGTGCTGCCTGATTGTTGCGAACTTGAGCCAAAGATAACGATATTGTTTTGGGATAGAACTAAACCTGCAAAATCAATGCTCTTTCCTGCATCTGCAATCAATTTTAGTGGCGTGACACTAATTTTCTTTGGAGCAGCAAAAGAAGTAGACGCAAAGAGAAGTGGCAATGCGAGAAGTATTACGAATAGTTTTTTCACAATGGACTAAGCAAGTTCGATAGAGCGATTTCGTGCTGATTCCATTGCTTTACTCACAAGATTTGATAAATCGTTAGCGGAAAAGGATGCAAGCGCTGCAGCAGTTGTGCCATTTGGGCTCGTTACATTTTCGCGCAAGGTAGTCGCACTTTTGCCTGATTCTTGAAGCAATTTCGCTGATCCCACAAAAGTTTGAACAGTAAGTTCGGTTGCAACCTCTTTGGATAAGCCAAGTGCCATTGCACCTTCAATCATCGCTTCAACAAAAGCAAAGAAATAGGCAGGCCCTGATCCACTAGTTGCAGTGACTGCATCTTGTAGATCTTCATTTACTTCTACAACTTTTCCAGTTGCAGCAAGGAAGCCGGCAACAAAATCCTTATGTGTCGATGAAACTCCAGCACCAACGGAAATAGCAGCCATGCCGGCACCAACAAGAGTTGGTGTATTTGGCATTACGCGAATCACAGGTGTGGCACCACCGAGCCCCGCTGATATGAAACCAATCTTCTTGCCTGCTGCAAATGAAACAACAGTGGTGGTTGCCTTCACATGTGGGCTGATTTGCGCCAAAACATCAGCCATATCTTGTGGTTTCACAACGAGGAGAAGAATTTCACTAGTTGAAACATTCTTTGAGAGCTCTTCAACACTTATTCCGTATCGCGATACAAGTTCATCTGCGCGATCTGTGCGTTTTTCAGAGATTGTGATCTCTTTGGCATTAACTCCATAAGAAATTAGTGCAGTAATTAGCGCCTCACCCATTACCCCTGCGCCGATTACTCCAACTTTCATGAGGTAAGAGTATCGAATGCATTTCTACGGATGTGCGTATTTCGCAGTAAACCCGTAGGCTCTGACACTATGTCCGAGATAAAGTCAGGCTTTGCACGTGATTGGGTTGAATTCGCTGACCCCAATGATGCAGAAGGTATTTTCAAATGTGACCTCACGTGGCTCACATCTTTCTGGACTTGTATTTATGGCGATGGTTGTCAGGGAGTATTCAAAGATCAACCTAACGCTGGTTGTTGCACTGAGGGTGCGATGTATTCAGATAAAGATGATGAAAATCGCGTTCAAAAAGCTGCAGCATTTCTTACTCCAGAGATGTGGCAGTTCTATGAGGAAGCACGCCCTAAGAAAGCTGGCGGCGATTTACGCATTAGTGAAAAAGATGAAGATGACGAACGAAAGACTCGTCGTGTTGAAGGTTCATGTATTTTTCTGAATCGAAAAGGATATGAAGCAGAAGGTTTTACGGGATCTTTTGGTTGCGTGCTTCACCACCTTGCGCAGAAGAAAAACATTCACTTTGTAGATACAAAGCCAGATGTTTGTTGGCAATTACCCCTTCGTCGCAGTTTTGAAACTCGCGAAGTTGGAGAGCGTGAATACTCAGTTACTGTCATTGGTGAATACGAGCGCCTTGCATGGGGCGATGGCGGAGACGATTTCGATTGGTATTGCACAAGTAATACTGAGGCACATGTTGGAAGTGAACCTGTTTATATTTCTAACAAAGCTGAACTCATGGCCTTGATGGGCGATGGCGCATATGCAATCTTGGCTAAGCACTGCGATGCACGCATAGCTGGAATTCTCGATGCGCAGAAGCGTTCACTCCCCCTCTTCGTTATCCAACATCCCGCAACTCTGGCTGCACAGAAGTAAGCAATTCGCTCTAGGCTCTACCCATGGCCAAAGTTGAAAAAGATCCCTTCCGTTGCACGGAATGTGGTTGGAACTCACAAAAATGGGTTGGCCGTTGCGGTGAATGCCAAGCATGGGGAAGTGTTGAAGAGATTGCAGCGCCAAAGCGTTTATCACTTGTTCCTGGCGCCGTAACACATAAAGCAACTCCTATTGGCGATGTTGATCTCTCTGCTGCAAGTGCAAAACCAACGGGCGTATCTGAACTCGATCGCGTACTCGGTGGCGGTTTAGTTCCCGGGGCTGCAATTCTTGTTGCAGGTGAACCAGGTGTTGGTAAATCAACACTGCTACTTGCAGTGGCTGCACAGACTGCATCACGTTCTATTCCAGTCCTATATGTCAGCGGCGAAGAATCTGCGTCGCAAGTTCGCCTTCGCGCAGAGCGAATCAAAGCAGTGGACCCGAAATTATTTCTTGCATCTGAAAATGATCTTGGCGCAGTTATTTCACATATCGATTCAGTAAAACCTCAACTCCTCATTATTGATAGCGTGCAAACTATTGGAAGTGCTGCAGCAGATGGCTCGCCTGGTGGGGTTACTCAGGTTCGCGAAGTCGCTGGTGCACTGATTCGCATCTGTAAAGAGCGAGATATAACTCTTTTATTAGTTGGTCATGTAACTAAAGATGGTTCAATAGCAGGTCCACGTCTGCTCGAACATATTGTCGATGTCGTACTTCAATTCGAAGGAGAGCGTCATTCTCGTCTGCGCTTGATTCGCGCAATCAAGAATCGATTTGGAGCAAGTGATGAAGTTGGTTGTTTCGAACTTAGCGATACCGGAATCACAAGCGTTTTAGATCCAACAGGTTTGTTTACATCTCGTCATGCAGAACCAGTGCCAGGAACCTGTGTCACTGTGACTCTGGAAGGTCGCAGGCCATTACTTGCTGAGATTCAGGCGCTCGTGAGCCAAGGTCGAGATAATGATTTTGGAAATGCGCGTCGAGTTGTAAGCGGGTTAGATTCTGCGCGTACATCGATGACACTTGCAGTTCTTGAACTTCGCGCAGCAATTAAAATTGGTGGTCGCGATGTTTATGCAGCAACAGTTGGCGGAATGAAAATGGGTGAACCCGCTGCCGACCTTGCACTCGCACTTGCAGTTGCATCCGCTGCAAAAGGATTAGCACTGCCTGCAGATCTTGTTGCAATTGGCGAAGTTGGTCTCGCTGGTGAAATTCGTAAAATCAGTGGCGTAGACCGCCGCTTGCAAGAAGCATTTCGACTTGGTTTCAAGCGCGCACTCGTTCCTGCTGGCTCTGATGTAAAGATTGCAGGCATGGAAATTGTTGAAGTATCGCGACTTGATCAAGCGCTTCAAAGGGTAAAAATTACAGGCGAATGAATTCGCTAGAAAAACCAATTACGCAATGGTTTGCAAAAAATAAACGCGAACTTCCATGGCGCTCAACTTCACCATGGGGTGTGATGGTGAGTGAATTTATGTTGCAGCAGACTCCTGTCGCACGAGTGCTCCCTAAATGGAATGAATGGATGGCGCGCTGGCCAACGCCAGTTGAGTTAGCAAAAGCAACCCCAGCCCAAGTAATTACTGCATGGGGCAGGCTTGGTTATCCACGTCGTGCACTGCGATTACATGAGAGTGCAAAAATTATTGCTCGCGATTTCAATAACGAAGTACCAGAGAGCGAAGAAGTATTGAGATCACTTCCTGGAATTGGTGACTACACAGCCGCTGCTATTAGTGCTTTTGCATTTGGTGCTAATACATTGGTTATGGATGTAAACATTAGGCGCGTCTTAGTTCGCGCATTAGATGGCAAGGAATACCCAACATCTAGTCCAACGGTGCGCGAGCGAGAATCGCGGCTAGCCATTCTCCCCAGTCGCAATGCTGATAATTGGGCAGCTGCAACGATGGAACTTGGCGCACTCATCTGCACATCAAAGAATCCATCCTGTAATGATTGCCCGATTATTTCTCAGTGCAAGTGGCGTAAAAATGGATACCCACAAAGCGAACTAGTCAGAAAATCGCAAGATTGGCACGGAACAGATCGCAAATGTCGCGGCACAATTGTGCAAGCACTGAGAGAAAATGAATCACTGACGCTAAGTGCAATCAAGAAATTATGGCCAGAAGAGTCTCAAGTTGAAAAAGCACTCGAGACACTTCTAGCGGATTATCTAATTGAAGAGCACTCTCGCTCTCGATTTAGACTTCCTCAATAATTAGGCAGTCGGTGCTTGCGTAAGATTTTCAGGTGAATCAGGCATAGTTGACTTAGGCGCACCCACGAATGTGAATATCGCTTCTGCTCCTTCACCTTCAACATCTACAACAATGATTTCGCCGGCTTTGAGTTCGCCAAAGAGGATTCGCTCTGAGAGTGAATCTTCGATTTCACGTTGAATTGTGCGACGCAATGGACGAGCGCCCATCAATGGGTCGTAACCACGCGCTGCAAGTAATTGCTTGGCAGCAGTCGTAAGTTCGATTCCCATATCTTTTGCGCGCAAACGTTCATCAAGGTTTGCAATCATGAGATCAACAATTTGAATGATTTGATCCTTCGTCAACTGGTGGAAGACGATGATGTCATCAATACGGTTGAGGAATTCAGGACGGAAGTGAGTTTTAAGTTCATCACTTACTTTGCCCTTCATACGCTCGTAATTTGTAAGGTCATCATCGCTATTAGCAAAGCCAAGTCCGAGGCTCTTTGAAATATCGCGAGTACCAAGGTTTGTTGTCATGATGATGACAGTATTTTTAAAGTCAACGGTGCGACCTTGTGCATCTGTTAGGCGACCATCTTCTAGTACCTGCAAGAGTGAGTTGAAGATATCTGGGTGTGCCTTTTCGATTTCATCAAAGAGGACAACAGAGAATGGGCGACGACGAACCTTCTCAGTGAGCTGTCCACCTTCGTCATATCCAACATATCCTGGAGGTGCACCGAATAGTCGTGATGCGGTGTGACGCTCTGAATATTCAGACATATCAAGTTGGATGAGCGCATCTTGATCACCAAATAAGAATGATGCAAGTGTGCGTGAAAGTTCAGTCTTACCAACACCTGATGGGCCAGCAAAAATAAATGAACCACCTGGACGCTTTGGATCTTTCAAGCCAGCGCGTGTGCGGCGAATTGCTTGTGAGAGCGCTTTGATTGCTTGCTCTTGGCCAATAACACGGCGATGTAATTCATCTTCCATATGAAGTAGTCGCGCTGTCTCTTCTTCAGTCAACTTGAATACTGGAATACCAGTTGATGCAGAGAGAACTTGAGCGATAAGTTCTTCATCGACCTCAGTTACCTTATCGAGATCGGTTGCTTTCCAATGCTTCTCTGCTTCTTGCTTCTCGATAATAAGTGTCTTTTCCTTATCGCGAAGTGATGCAGCAAGTTCGAAATCTTGGCCATCAATGGCTGATTCCTTCTCTTTACGAGCATTAGCAATTTTTTCGTCAAACTCGCGAAGTTCTGCAGGTGCAGTCATGCGCTTAATGCGAAGGCGTGATCCCGCTTCATCAATAAGGTCAATCGCCTTATCTGGCAAGAAACGATCTGAGATATAGCGATCAGCCATATTTGCAGCAGCTGAAAGTGCACCATCAGTAATTGATACACGGTGATGTGTTTCGTAGCGATCACGAAGTCCACGCAAAATTTCAATTGTGTGAGCAACAGATGGCTCTTTTACTTGAATTGGTTGGAAACGACGTTCAAGTGCAGCATCTTTTTCTAGGTGCTTGCGATACTCATCAAGAGTTGTCGCACCAATTGTCTGTAACTCACCGCGGGCAAGCATTGGCTTCAAGATGCTCGCTGCATCAATTGCGCCTTCTGCAGCACCAGCACCAACAAGAGTATGAATCTCATCGATAAAGAGAATGATATCGCCGCGAGTTTTAATCTCTTTGAGAACTTTCTTTAGGCGCTCTTCAAAATCTCCACGGTAGCGACTACCTGCAACGAGTGCACCAAGATCTAGTGAGTAGAGCTGCTTATCTTTCAAAGTTTCTGGCACATCATTTTTCACAATTGCCTGTGCGAGTCCTTCGACAACAGCAGTCTTACCAACACCTGGTTCACCAATGAGCACTGGGTTATTTTTTGTACGGCGTGAAAGAATTTGCATTACGCGTTCAATCTCTGTTTCGCGTCCAATAACTGGATCAAGCTTTCCTTCTCGCGCCGCCTGTGTGAGATTGCGACCAAATTGATCTAGTACCAAAGATGTAGAAGGTGTTCCTTCGGCTGGACCATTAGATGCAACAGTCTCTTTGCCTTGATAGCCAGAGAGTAATTGAATTACTTGTTGACGAACTCGGTTGAGGTCGGCACCAAGTTTTACTAATACTTGTGCAGCAACGCCTTCGCCTTCGCGGATGAGTCCGAGCAAAATATGTTCTGTGCCAATGTAATTATGGCCAAGTTGGAGTGCTTCACGAAGTGAGAGTTCCAAAACTTTCTTGGCACGTGGTGTAAATGGAATGTGGCCACTTGGTGCCTGTTGACCTTGCCCAATAATTTCTTCAACCTGTGCGCGAACGCCCTCAAGTGAGATACCCATTGATTCAAGTGCTTTCGCCGCAACGCCTTCACCTTCGTGAATAAGTCCAAGAAGGATGTGCTCCGTACCGATGTAATTGTGATTGAGCATGCGTGCCTCTTCTTGGGCAAGCACAACTACACGTCTGGCTCGGTCGGTAAAGCGCTCAAACATCGGCGGGCTCCTCATTCTTGGTTCGTGGCTCTAAGCCTAATACCCACATGCATAGGCACGCGAGGCGGATAACTTCTACCTTTTACAACCCTAGATATGGGCTACTTATGCCCGAAATATGGCTAAATCTAGAGTTTTTTGAGCATGCGGGTATTGCCCAAAGTGTTCGGTTTGACCGATTCGAGATCGAGGAATTCCGCGATACCCGCATCGTAGGAGCGAAGAAGTTCGGCATACACATCTGGTTCAACAGGTGTGCCATCAATGACTTCAAAACCATGTCTTCCAAAAAATTGTGTTTCAAATGTTAGGCAAAAAATTCTTTTGATTCCAATATTTTTCGCACGCTCTGTTATCGCTTCCATAATTTGATGGCCGATTCCGGTTCCTTGTAATTCTTGCGTTACTGCAACTGTACGAACTTCAGCTAAGTCTTCCCAGAGAATATGCAAGGCGCCACATCCAACAACAACGCCATCTTTTAGCGCAACAGTAAATTCTTGAGTGCTCTCGTAAAGGGTAACTGTCTCTTTTGTAAGTAGGCGGCCTTCAGGTGCATAGGTATCAATGAGTGTGCGGATTCCTTTTACATCTGAAGTTCTGGCTGGGCGAATCTCTAACGACATTTATTATTCTTCCGGCTTTACGAGTGGAAAAAGAATTGTTTCGCGAATTCCAAGTCCAGTAAGTGCCATGAGTAAACGATCAAGGCCCATTCCCATTCCACCTGTTGGTGGCATTGCAAATTCCATTGCACGCAAGAAATCTTCATCAACTTGCATTGCTTCAAGATCACCCTTTGCGCCAAGTTGTGCTTGCTCAACTAAGCGATCACGTTGAATAACCGGGTCGATAAGTTCTGAGTAACCAGTTGCCAGTTCGAAACCGTCGACGTAGAGATCCCATTTTTCTGCAACACCAGGTAAGTCACGGTGTGCACGAACAAGTGGTGATGTATCAACTGGGAAGCCCATAACAAAAGTAGGTTCAATCAATTGTTCTTTGGCAACATGTTCAAAAATCTCTTCAGCAAGTTTTCCGGTTACCCATTTTGGATCAATCTTTATGCCTAGTTTCGTAGCGTGTTTCTTCAATTCCTCAATAGGAGTAAGGGCTGTAACGTTCTCGCCAACACCTTGAGAAATTGCTTCATAGAGTGAAATCTCTTTCCATTGACCACCCAAATTTGCTTGGCGACCATCGTGATGAGTCACAACATGTGAACCAGAAATAGCCATTGCAGCATTTTGGATGAGGGTACGAGTCAGATCTGCAATTGAGCGCCAATCACCATATGCCTGATAACTCTCAATCATCGCAAACTCTGGTGAGTGTGAAGAATCAGCGCCTTCATTTCTAAAGTTTCTATTGATTTCAAAAACACGTTCAATTCCACCAACGACGCATCGCTTCAAGAATAATTCAGGTGCAATACGCAAGTAAAGATCCATGTCATAGGCATTACTAAAAGATTTGAAGGGGCGTGCTGCTGCTCCACCATGCATGACCTGAAGCATTGGTGTTTCAACTTCAATAAAATCTTGATTATGGAATGTTTCACGAAGTGATCGCAAAACTGTTGGACGAAGGCGCGCATAAGCGCGTGCTTCAGGGCGAACAATAAGGTCGACATAACGCATACGAACGCGAGTCTCTTCAGACATCGGCTTGTGTTCGTTTGGCAGCGGACGTAATGATTTTGCAGCAAGTGACCACGAATTAGCTAGAACCGAGAGTTCACCGCGCTTTGAAGAAATGATCTCTCCCGTAACGCTAACGATGTCACCTAAATCAATATCTGATTTCCATGAATCAAGTTGTTCTTCACCAATTTTATCTAGCGAAAACATTGCTTGAAGCTCAGTTCCATCACCTTCGCGAAGAGTTGCAAAACATAGCTTTCCTGTATCGCGCTTGAAAATAATTCGGCCAGTCAAACTTTCAATGTCTCCAGTTGCAACATCGATATCAAGTGATGTGTATTTTTCACGAATCTCTTTCAAACTCTTTGTGCGAGCAACAGATACTGGGTATGGCTCAATTCCGCGCTCAATGAGACCAGCACGCTTTTCGCGGCGAATCCTCAATTGCTCAGGAAGGTCATCCTCAATTGGTGTCTTATCTGCGCTCATAATGTGGTGAGTCTAGCGACTCAAGCATTTCGTTCGTGAATCAGGCGCAGTCCAATCAGCGTTAAATCAGGCTCGTAGTGGTCAATCGTTTCTGCAACACCGAAAATCAACGGTGCAAGACCACCTGTTGCAATTACATGAGGCTTCTCTGAATACGTTTCAAGGAGTTCAGCGGTAATGCGATCTACGAGACCATCAACTTGGCCGGCAAAACCAAAAATAGTTCCTGATTGCAGGGCTTCAACTGTGTTCTTACCAATAACATTTTTTGGCTTTACTAATTCCACTTTTCGAAGTTGCGCGGCACGAGCTGCAAGAGCATCGACAGATATCTCTATTCCGGGTGCAAGTGCTCCCCCAAGAAATTCGCCTTTGGGA
>Ga0209107_10000871_pt1 | contig 17156 bp, 15 predicted proteins | sample LakErihyJuly2011_2_FD_187460 | JGI IMG/M metagenome (GOLD analysis project Ga0209107, IMG submission 187460) | Freshwater microbial communities from dead zone in Lake Erie, Canada - CCB hypolimnion July 2011 (SPAdes) (version 2) | ecosystem: Environmental > Aquatic > Freshwater > Lentic >... | reverse complement strand
CGGGCATCATGATGTCGCTGAGCAGCAAGGTGATGCCGTCCATGCGCTGCAGGATCTCCAAGGCCTCCTGCCCATGGCCGGCTTCGATGACGGCATAGCCCAAATCCAGCAGGCTGCGGCGCACGACCTTGCGCACATCGGCATCGTCCTCCACCAGCAGGGCCACGCCACGGCGGGTGGCACCGGGCACGGGCCCGGGCTCGTCCAGCGGGGCCAGCTCGACCGGGCACTCGGCCGCGGGCAGCCACAGGCTCACCACCGTGCCCTCGCCGGGTCGGCTGCGCACGTCCACCACCCCGCCCGACTGCCGCACGAAGCCATAGACCATGGCCATGCCCAAGCCCGTGCCAGAGCCCGGCCGCTTGGTCGTGAAGAAGGGCTCGAACACGCGGGCCAGCGTGGCCGCATCCATGCCCACGCCCTGGTCTTGCACCTCGATGCAAACGTGCGGCCCGCGCTGCAGCTGCAAGGCCGCAGCCTGGGCGGCATCGACCTGGCGCGTGCGCACACGCACGTCGATGTGGCCGGTGGCGGGCGTGGCGTCGCGCGCATTGAGGATGAGGTTGACCAGCGCGTTTTCCAGCTGCATGGCATCGGCCCAGACCCAGGCGGCATCGTCACCGGTGTGGGCCTGCAGGCTCAGGCAGGCCGGCAAGGCGGGGCGCACCAGGCGCACCACCGAGGCCACGAGGGCACCGACATCGACAGCGCCCGCTTGCAGGGGCTGCTGGCGCGCGAAGGTCATGAGGCCGCGGATGAGCTCGGCACCACGACGCGCCGCCGTGATCGCCGGCTCGGTGAACTCGGCCACCTGGGCATCGTCGGGCCGGGCATCGCCCAGCGCCGTGAGGTTGCCGAGGATGACCGTGAGGATGTTGTTGAAGTCGTGCGCCAGGCCGCCGGCCAGCTGACCCATGGCTTCCATTTTCTGGGCGCGCAGGATGAGCGCCTGCGAGCGCTTCTGCTCGGTGACGTCGAAGGTCAGCTCGAAGCAGCCGACCACGCTGCCATCGGGGCCACGGTCGGGCACCAGGGTGGTCCGCACGCACAGGTCCTCGCCCGCCTGCGTGCACAGCGCGTAGTCGAAGGTCACGGCTTCGCCCGACAAGGCGCGCCGGACATAAGGCCGGATCCCCTCATAGACCTCGTGACCGAGGAAGGCCCGCGCGCTGACGCGGTCGAGGCGTTGCGGGTCCAGCCCGAACCAATCCTGGTAGCCGCGGTTGATGTACTCGTAGCCGTGGTCCACGCTGAAATAGGCCACCAGCGCGGGGATGGAGTCGGTGACCAGGCGCATCTGCTGCTCGCTGCGCCGCAAGGAGGCGGTGCGGGCCTGCACGCGCGACTCCAGCTCCAGGTTGGCCTGGCGCAGGGCCTGCTCGGTGCGGCGCTGCTCGGTCACGTCGGAGTACAGCGTGACGAAGCCGTGGCCCGGCAAAGGCTGGCCGGTGATGTGCAGGATGCGGCCATCGGGCCGCTCGCGCTCGATGTCGTGCGGCAGGAACTGCAGGGCCAGGTCCACGCGCTGGCGCACGGCGTCCTCGACCGGCTCGTCGCCGTACTCGCCACGCTGGGCGTTGTAGCGGATGAAGTCTTCGAAGGGCGCGCCGATGCGCGTCATCTCGGGCGGGAAGGCCAGCAACTCCAGGAAGGCGCGGTTCCAGGCCACCAGGTGTAGCGAGGAGTCGAACACGGTGAGGCCCTGGTCGAGCAGGTCGAGGCCGGCTTGCAGGGTTTGCTGGCGCCAGCTGCCGCCGTCGGGGGCGGTGGTCCCTGCGGGGGGCGCGGCCGGCGTGGGCACAGCCCCATCCGGGGCGACATCGTTGAGGCGGGGCTCCATCGGCATGCGTCCGATTTTAGGCAACCCGGCGGCGCTGCGCAGAGGCGCGGGGCGGGCCCCACGGGGTGACGCAAAGATTCGTCACATTTGCTGGGAGGCCATGACAAGGTCGTCTCCCATCATCGCGGCCGTCATCGCCCCACAAGGTCTGTGGGCGGTGCTCGACAAGGAAAGCCGCATGATCAGTGTAAACCCTTATGACGTCGGTTTGGAGAAAAACTCCGCCAACCACGTCAGCCTTTCGCCTCTGAGCTTCCTGCGCCGTGCAGCGGCCGTCTACCCGCGTCGCACGGCCATCGTCTATGGCGAACACCGCCAGACCTGGGCAGAGACCGAAGCGCGTTGCTGCCGCCTCGCCAGCGCCCTGCGCGCCCGCGGCATCGGCAAGGGCGACACCGTGGCCGTCATGCTGCCCAATGTGCCGGCCATGCTGGAGGCCCATTTCGGCGTGCCCATGACGGGCGCCGTGCTCAACACGCTCAACACCCGCCTGGACGCCGAAGCCATCGCCTTCATGCTGGACCACGGCAACGCCCGCGTCTTGCTGACCGACCGCGAGTTCTCCAAGGTGGTGGGCAAGGCGCTGACCCTGGTGAAGCACCACATCCTGGTCATCGATGTCGAAGACGACACCGCGCCTGCCGGCGAGCACCTTGGCACCCTGAGCTACGAAGAACTGCTGGCCGCAGGCGATCCGCAGCCCACCGGCTTCCTGCCCGACGACGAGTGGGACGCCATCGCGCTGAACTACACCTCGGGCACCACCGGCAACCCCAAGGGCGTGGTCACCCACCACCGCGGCGCCTACCTGAACGCGGCCAGCAACGTGATCTCCTGGAGCCTGCCGCAGCACGCCACCTACCTGTGGACGCTGCCCATGTTCCATTGCAATGGCTGGTGCTTCCCCTGGACGATGGCCTTGATCGCCGGCACCAGCGTGTGCCTGCGCCGCATCGACCCGTCCGTCATCTACTGGCTGCTCAAGACGCACCACGTGACGCACATGTGCGGCGCCCCCATCGTCTACAACCTGATGATCAGCGCGCCCCCGAAGCTGCGCGAAGGCCTGAACCACACGGTCAACGGCCTGATCGCTGGCGCGGCGCCGCCGGTGGCAGTGATCGAGGGCTGCGAGGCCGCGGGCATCAACCTCACCCACGTCTATGGCCTGACCGAGGTCTATGGCCCGGCCGCCGTCTGCGCCAAACAGGAAGAGTGGAACGCGCTGCCGCTGGAAGAGCGCGCCCGCCTCAACGGCCGCCAGGGCGTGCCTTACGCGCTGCAGGAAGAGGTCACCGTGCTCAACCCCGAGACGCTGCAACCTGTGCCTTGGGACGACCACACCATCGGCGAGATCTGCTTCCGCGGCAACGTCGTGATGAAGGGTTACCTCAAGAACGAGGCGGCCACGCGGGAAGCCTTCGAAGGCGGCTGGTTCCACACGGGTGACCTGGCCGTGCGCGACGCCAGCGGCTACATCAAGATCAAGGACCGCAGCAAGGACGTGATCATCTCTGGCGGCGAGAACATCTCGTCGGTCGAGGTCGAAGACGCCCTGCACCACCACCCCGCCGTGATGCTGGCCGCCGTGGTGGCCGAGCCCGATGCCAAGTGGGGCGAAGTGCCCTGCGCCTTCGTCGAACTCAAGCCCGGCAAGGACGTCGGCGAGGGCGAACTGCTCGCCTTCTGCCGCGAGCACATCGCCCGCTACAAGGTGCCCAAGCGCGTCGTGTTCGGCGAGCTGCCCAAAACGGCCACCGGCAAGGTCCAGAAGTTCATCCTGCGCCAGCAGGTGAAGTCGGCCAGCGCCATCGAATGAGCGCCATGCCTGCCGACGCAGGCGCCTCCGTCCAGATTCTCAACAAGGAAACACAGATGAGCCAAGACGTCTACCGGCGGGTCGAGTCCGACCCCGCCTTCCAGCAACTCGTCCAGCGGCGCGGTCGCCTGGCCGTGCGCCTGTCCCTGGTGGTGCTGGGCACCTACTACGCCTTCATGGCCGTGGTGGCTTTCGCGCCTGGCGTGTTCGGCCAGGCCCTGTTCGAAGGCAGCACCCTGACCGTGGGCGTGCCCGTGGGCGCGGCACTGATCGCGGGCTCCTGGCTGCTGACCGGCCTCTACGTGCGCCGCGCCAACACCGAGTTCGACCAACTGACCCGCGACATCGTGGAGCGCAACACATGAACACCCCCCACAAGGCATTCGCCAAGGCACTGATCGCCTCGACCGCCCTGCTGGCCGCCACCTGCGTGCTGGCCGGCCCGGCCGACGTCACGCAAACGCAAAAGCAGCCCATCAACCTGACCGCCATCGCCATGTTCCTGGTGTTCGTGCTGGGCACGCTGGGCATCACCTACTGGGCGGCCAAGCGCACCACCTCGGCCTCGGACTTCTACACCGCTGGCGGTGGCATCACGGGCTTCCAGAACGGCCTGGCCATCGCGGGTGACTACATGTCCGCGGCCACGCTGCTGGGCCTGAGTTCGCTGGTCTTCCTGCGTGGCTACGATGGCTTCGTCTACACCATCAGCTTCTTCATCGGCTGGCCGGTGATCCTCTTCATGCTGGCCGAGCGCATGCGCAACCTGGGCCGCTTCACCTTCGCTGACATCGCCTCGTACCGCTTGCAGCAAAGCTCGATCCGCACGTTTGCGGCCTTCTCCTCGCTGACGGTGGTGTGCTTCTACCTGATCGTGCAGATGGTCGGCGCAGGCCAACTCATCAAGCTGCTGTTCGGCCTGGACTACCCCGTGGCCGTGGCCGTGGTGGGCGTGCTGATGGTGGTCTACGTGACCTTCGGCGGCATGATCGCCACCACCTGGGTGCAGATCATCAAGGCGGTGCTGCTGCTGTCGGGAGGCCTGCTGTTGCTGGGCCTGGCCATGAGCCAGTTCGGCTTCAACATCGAAACGCTGGCTTCGTCGGCCGTGGCCGCGCACAAGGATGGCGCCGCCATCATGCGTCCGGGCAGCATGCTGGCCGACCCGATCACGGCGACCTCGCTGTCGCTGGGCCTGGTCTTCGGCACGGCCGGCCTGCCGCACATCATGATGCGCTTCTTCACCGTGCCCAACGCCAAGGAGGCGCGCAAGTCGGTCTTCGTGGCCAGCGGCTTCATCGGCCTGTTCTTCCTGGTCGTGTGCCTGCTGGGCCTGGCGGCCATCGTGATCGTCGGCCAGGACCCGCAGTTCTTCGAGAAGGGCGAGATCGGCGGCAAGCTCATCGGCGGCAACAACATGCCGGTGATGCACCTGGCCAAGGCCGTCGGCGGCAACCTCTTCCTGGGCTTCCTGTCGGCCGTGGCGTTCGCCACCATCCTGGCGGTGGTCTCGGGCCTGGCGCTGGCCGGTGCCTCGTCGATCGCCCATGACATCTATGCCCGCGTGATCCGCAAGGGCGAAGCCACGGAAGCCGAGGAGATGCGCGTGTCCAAGTTCGCCTCCATCGGGCTGGGCATCGTCGCCGTCATCCTGGGCATCTTGTTCGAGAAGCAGAACGTGGCCTTCCTGGTGGGCCTGACCTTTGGCATCGCGGCCTCGGCCAACTTCCCGGTGCTGATCCTGTCGCTGTACTGGAAGGGCCTGACGACGCGCGGTGCGCTGATCGGCGGCGTGGCGGGCCTGGTCTCGGCCGTGCTCTTCGTCGTGCTGTCCAAGGCCGTGTGGGTGGTGGTGCTGGGCAACGCCAAGCCCATCTTCCCCTACGAGCACCCTGCTTTGTTCTCGATGCCGCTGGCCTTCTTCGTGACCTGGCTGTTCTCGGTGACCGACCGCAGCGCCCGCGCCGCGCAAGACCTCGCCGGCTACCGCGATCAGGACATCCGCGCCCAGACCGGCATTGGCGCCGCAGCGGCCAGCGCGCACTGAAACGCCTGCGCAGCACATGCGCTGAACCCCCTCTCTGTCTGATCTGAAACCGACCTCGGTGGCCTCTTGCGGGCCCCCGGGGTCCTCTTGCTGAAAGCTCCCCCATGTCTGCTTACCAAGCGCCTGTGCGCGACATGCTCTTCACCCTGCAGGACATCGCAGGCCTCGACGGCATCTGCGCCCAACCCGGCTTCGAAGACACCACGCCCGACCTGGTCGAAGCCATCCTCGACGAAGCCAGCCGGTTTGCCACCGGCGTGCTCGACCCCATCAACTGGTCGGGCGACCAGCAAGGCGCACGCTGGGACCAGGGCGTGGTGCACAGCGCCGATGGCTTCAAGCAGGCTTACGCGCAGTTCTGCGAGACCGGCTGGAACGGCATGCCCGCCTCGCCCGAATTCGGTGGCCAGGGCCTGCCCACGGCGGTGTCCACGGCCGTGCTGGAGATGTGGAAGTCGTCGAACATGGCGTTCTCGCTGTGCCAGATGCTGACCCTGGGCGCCGTCGAAGCCCTGGCCCGCCACGCCACGCCCGAACTGCAGCAGCGCTTCCTGCCCAAGATGGTGTCCGGCCAATGGACCGGCACCATGAACCTGACCGAGCCCCAGGCCGGCTCCGACCTCTCGGCCATCCGCAGCAAGGCCGTGCCCGAAGGCGACCACTACCGCGTCAGCGGCAACAAGATCTTCATCACCTGGGGTGAGCACGACATGGCCGAGAACATCGTCCACCTCGTGCTGGCCCGCCTGCCGGACGCGCCCGCGGGCGTCAAGGGCATCTCGCTGTTCGTCTGCCCGAAGTTCCTGGTCAACGCAGATGGCTCGCTGGGCGCGCGCAACGACCTGATGTGCACGGCCATCGAGCACAAGCTGGGCATCCACGCCAGCCCCACGGCGGTGATGTCCTTCGGTGACCAGGGCGGCGCCATCGGCTACCTGGTGGGCGAAGCGCACAAGGGCCTGGGCTACATGTTCACGATGATGAACCACGCCCGCCTCAACGTCGGCCTCGAAGGCGTGGCCATCGCCGAACGCGCCTACCAGCGGGCCCGCGCCTACGCGCTCGACCGCGTGCAGGGCCGCACCCTGGTGGAGGGCTCGCCCGCCATCATCGGCCACCCCGATGTGCGCCGCATGCTGATGACGATGAAGGCCCGCGTGGAAGCCATGCGCGCCATCGCCTACTTCGCCGCCGGCGAAATGGACCGCGCCCACGGCCACCCCGACGAGGGCGTGCGCGTGCAGAAGCAGGCCATGGTCGATCTGCTCATCCCCATCGTCAAGGGCTGGTGCACGGAGACGGCACAGCTTGTGGTGGCCGATGGCGTGCAGGTGCACGGCGGCATGGGCTTCATCGAAGAAACAGGCGCGGCGCAACACCTGCGCGATGCGCGCATCACCACCATCTACGAAGGCACGACCGGCATCCAGGCCAACGACCTCATCGGCCGCAAGCTGATGCGCGAAGGCGGTGTGACGATGAAGGCGCTGCAGCGCAGCATGCTGGCCGACGCCCACCGCCTGGCCGAGGCCGAAGACGCCGAGCTGCGCCCCCTGGGCGTGGGCCTGCAGCGCGGCCTCGACGCCCTGTCGCAAGCCACCGAGTGGCTGCTGACCTGCGGACCGCAACGCCCTGCCGCCAGTGCCGCCGGGGCCGTGCCCTACCTGCACCTGTGCGGCACCGTGCTGGGCGCCTGGTTGATGGCGCGCGCGGCCGAAGCGGCGCAAGCGCGGCGGCTGCGCCAGGACGGCGATGCCGCCGCGCTGGGCGCCAAGGTGGCCACGGCACACCATTACCTGCACCATGTGCTGGTGGACGCCCCGGCCTGGCGCGACCGCGTGGTCAATGGCGCCAGCAGCACGCTCTCCTTGCAGGACGCGCAGTTCTGACCCGGTCGTGGCATCCGGTGGGGCCAATCTGTCGTTTTTTGTCCCCACCGGATGCACCCTCCGGGATAGTCCGTCCCCCAATCAGGTGCTGGTGGCGCGGCCAGGGCCCTGTCACATCGGTTAGATTTTGTTGACCGGGTGCGACAGCCGTTCCATCGCTCCCCTTTTTTCAATTCGGGCCTGTGCGGCCCTGCTCGGAGCACCACCATGAACCTGATCTCTCACATCAAGACCTTCCTGCAAGACGAAGAAGGCGCCAGCGCCATCGAATACGCACTGGTCGCCGCCCTGATCGGCCTGGCCGCTGCCACCGCCATGACCGACGTCGGCACCCAGCTGGGCACCTTCTTCACGAAGATCAAGACCAAGCTGCAGTGATGCGGTTCGGGCCTGGGCGCCATCCGGCACCTGTGGCCCGCCAAGCTCGGAAGTTGCTGGTGCGATGCTGACCCCCTCGGCCGCCGCGGGCGTGCTGGTCGTCTGGGCCTGCGCCGTGGCGTGGACGGACCTGCGTCACCGGCGCATCCCCAACGTGCTGTCGCTGGGTGGCTGGGTGGTCGGTGTGTCGCACCTGCTCATCGTGGGCCACAGCCCGCTGGGCGCCTCGACCTCTTCTTCCTGGCTGGCCGCCGGATTGGCACTGCTCGTGACCCTGCCGGGTTACCTGCTGCGCCAGCTGGGGGCCGGTGATGTCAAATTCCTCGTGGCCCTCGGCCTCCTTTCATCATGGCCGCTCACCCTGAACAGCTTCGCGATCGGCGCCCTCCTGGGTGCGGCGATGGGCTGGGTGGGACACAACCGGCCCATGCTGCTGTCCGCGCTGCCGATCGCCTGGCAAGCCCCGGGCTCCTGGCTCGCGCGCTGGAGCGCATCACGCCCCGCCCAACGTCACATCCCCTTTGGCGCCTGCCTCACCGCAGGGCTGTTGCTGGGCCTGTGGCTGACCGGGTTGCCTGCACCTTGACGCGGCACCCAGGCAAGCATCGCCAATCTGGCGCGGTGGCCATCGAGATGGCGCCCGCCTTTTTGCTGTTCTTCGCCATCTTCTACGCCATCGTGAGTTATTCCATGGCGATGGTGATGAAGCAGGCCCTGACCCAAGCTGCCGCCGAAGGCGCGCGCGCGGCCGTCAAGGTGGACCCGCTGAACTACACCTCGGCCACCAGCTACGAGAACGCCACCCGCGCCGTGGCCCGCGCCCGCGCGACCGAATCCCTGAGCTGGCTGCCGGCCGATGCCCTGGCCACGGTGCTGAGCGGCGTGGCCGTGAGCCTGACCGCCTCGGGCGCCGTGCAGGTCACCATCACCTACAACGGCTACAACGTCACACCGCCCTTGCCCATCCTGGACCTGCCCATCGTCGGCAAGGTGCCGGACCTGCCGGACAAGCTCGTCGGCCAGGCGGTGGCGCAACCCGGTTGATGCGGCCGTGGCCACCCACCTGATGGCGCCCTTGCCCCACCCTCGGTCGCATCCTCTGTTGCATCTTCCTCGCGCACTGTCGCTTCCATTTTTGCTTTCGCTGTTCCCCGCCCCATGAACAACAACGTCCTGAAAATCATCGCTGGCTTGCTGGCCCTGGGTGCGGTCGTGGTGGCCCTCATCGGCGTGCGCCTGAGCGGCAAGCCCAGCGCACCGGCCGCGGTGTCTGCGCCCGCGCCGGCCCCCACCGTCAACGTGGTCGTCGCTGCGAAGGACGTGCCCCTGGGCCATGTGCTCTCCGCCGACGACCTCACCGTGCAAGCCCTGCCCGCGGCACCGGCCGGCGCCTACAACCAGATCCAGCAGGTGCAGGGCCACGTCACGGCCAAGGCCATCGCCAAGGGCACGCCCATCCTGCAGGCCACGATCGCACCGGAGTCGCTCGCTGCGCTGCTGCAACCGGGCGAGCGCGCCGTGGCCGTGCTGGTGGACGAGGTCGTGGGCCTGGGCGGCCACGGCAAACCTGGCGACCACGTCGATGTGCTGCAGTTCGCCAGCGCCAGCAAGGAATCGCAAGACACCACCTTCGCGCAGATCCTGATCCGCGATGCGCGCATCCTGACCTTCGGCGATGCCACCCAGCTGGACACCCCGCCCAGCACCTCGGGCGACAAGGCCCAGGCCGAGGCCATGAGTCAGACCGGCGCCAAGACCGCCGTCGAGTCGCGCGAGCGCCGCCTGAACCTGCGCTCGGCCGTGCTGGCCATCCCGGAAGCCGACACCCCCGCGCTGATGCTGGCCGCCAACACCGGCCAGTTGCGCCTGGCGCTGCGCCCGCAGGCGTCCGAGCCGGCAGCCTCGGCTGGGCGCCTGCCCGCCCGCGTGGCCGACCTCTCGCCCGTCAAGGCCAAGCCGCCCGCCTCGGCGGATGGCCCGCCCCCCGTCATCATCCAGGAAGGCAGCAAAGAGCGCCGCCTGGCCCAGACCTCCAACGCGTCGCAACCATGACCGCGCCTGATTCCCTGTTCGACGCCCTGACCCGCCCCCTGGCCTTCGCCGCGGTGGCCGTGGCCTGCATCGCGACGGCGCAAGCCGCCCCCGCCACCCTGAACCTCGAGGTCGGCCAGCAGAAAACCTGGACGCAGCCCCGGCCCATCGTGCGCGCCGCCACGGCCAACGACGACATCGTCGGCATCAACGTGGCGCCGCCCAGTGGCGTCATCGTCACGGCCAAAAAGCCCGGCTCGGCCACCATCTCGGTGTGGGACAGCGGCAGCGCCAGCACGCCTGCCGCGCAGTTCAACGTGGTCGTGTCGCCAGGCGGTGGTGTCTCGAAAATCGACAGCGGCGCCCAACTCGACAGCAGCGGCACCAAGCTGCGCCTGAGCGGCCAGCTGTCCTCGCTGGAGCGCCACGCCGCCATCGAGCGCGCCGTGAGCGAGGACCCCACCAAGCCCGCGCCGAACGTGGTGGACGCCAGCACCAGCAAGTTCGATGTGCAGGTGCAGATCGACGTGAAGATCGTGGAGGTCAGCCGCAAGAAGCTGATGTCATCCGGCTTTTACTTCGACAACTTCCACAACGGCAAGTCACAGGGCATCTCGGGCCCCAGCAACCTCTCGGGCCTGGTCACAGACGCCGCATCGGGCAACCGCACGCTGCAGTCGGCCACCGGCTTCATCCCCCGCCCCGACGCGTTCAACATCTTCAACTGGGGCACCAACACCCTGGCGGTGTTCAGCGCGCTCGAGTCCAACGGCTTCGCCTACACCCTGGCCGAGCCCAGCCTGACGGCACTCAGCGGCCAGACGGCCACCTTCCTGGCCGGCGGCGAGATCCCCATCCCCATGCGCACCGGCAGCGGCGGCGACAGCACGGTCACGGTGTTCTTCAAGGAATTCGGCATCCGCCTGGGCCTGTCGCCCACGGTGCTCGACGACCAGCGCATGACGCTCAAGATTTCGCCCGAAGTCAGCGAGCTGGACAGCACCCTGTCCGTCACCGCCGGCGGCTTCAACATCCCCGGCCTGCGTGTGCGCCGCACCGACACCACGGTGGCCCTGGGCGACGGCGAAACCTTCGTGCTCAGCGGCTTGGTCAGCCGCTTCAACACGGCCGACATCGCCAAGTTCCCCTTCCTGGGGGACATCCCCGTCCTGGGCGCCTTCTTCCGCTCCGACCGCATCGACCGCGAAGACAAAGAGCTGCTGATGATCGTCACGCCACGCCTGGTGCGGCCCTTCGCGCGCAACGCCCGCCTGCCCGACCTGCCTGGCGAAGAGCTGCGCAAATACGACCCAGGCTACCTGCACATGCTCTTGCTCGAAACGGGCAAGTTCGACAGCAACGAATTCGGTTTCACCCGCTGAGGCAGGGCTGGCATGAGCGCCCTCAACCACTTCCTCGTGATCACCAGCAGCAAGGACATCACCCACTGGGTGCAGACCACGCTGCATGACGAAGGCGAGGTCCTCCAGGTGGACAGCGACAACCTGGAGCGCGTGCTGCAACTCGTCGATGCCGTCCAGGCCCGCGCCGTGCTGTGCGAGCTCGGCAGCAGCCGCCTGTCGCAAGACGCCGGGTTCATGGAAGGCCTGACCGCCGCCAAGCCCCTGCTGCCGGTCATCGCCCTGGCCGAAACGCCCGATCGGCAATCGGTGCTGACCGCGCTGCGCGCCGGTGCGCGCGATTTCATCTCGCCGGACATGCGCCCGGGCGAAGTCGTCAGCCTGGTGCGCCGCGCCGTCAGCCGCGAAGGCAGCGAGCAGCAACGCGGCGGCGCCGGCAACGAGGGCCAGATGACGGCCATCGCCAGCGCCCGCCCGGGTGGCGACGCCACGATGTTCGCACTGCACCTGGCGCTGGCACTGCGCGAGGCCCAGCCCAAGCACGACATCCTGCTGCTGGATTTGGGCGTGCCCGCCGGTGACAGCCTGCAGTACCTGGGCATCGAGCCCAGCTACACCTTCGTGGACGCCATCCGCAGCCTGCGCCGCCTGGACGACACGCTCATCAACACCGCCTTCCCCAAGCACGACAGCGGCCTGCGCATCCTGGCCATGCCGGAAGACCCGCTGGACGCCGGCCGCATCACCTCGGCCGACCTCTACGTGCTGGTCAATGTGCTCAAGCGCCACTTCCACCAGATCGTGGTGAACCTGGGCGGCGTGCCCGCCTCGGAGTTCCTCTACGTGCTGCTGGGCCGCGCCGACCGCACCCTGATGTTCGTCGAGCAAAGCGTGCCGAGCTGCAAGCAGAACCGCAACCTGCTGCAAAAGCTGCGCGACAACAAGGTGGACAAGGTCGGCGCCGGCCAGGTCAGCCTGATCGTGGACCGCTACCTGGCCAGCGTGCCGCCCGATGCCGAGACCATCGCCAAGGGCTTTGGCATCCCGCTGCTGAGCACGCTGCCGTCTTCTGGCATGGCCCGCCTGACGATGATGAACTCCGGCGAAAGCCTGTTCACCTCGGCCCCGCGCGACCCCTACACCGTGGCCGTGCGCAAGATCGCCCAGGAGCTGCAACGCGAGCCCGGCACACCGGTGCGCGCGGTGCCGCAGACCACCGGCTGGCTGGCCCACCTGACCAGCCGCCTCAAGGCCGGCTGACCCGGAGACCGCCATGGACTTCCGACCCCTGGGCGTGGACTACAGCCTCAAAAGCAGCGACAGCTACCAGGACGTCAAACTCCGCCTGCACCACTACCTGATCGACCGCATCGACATCGAGCGCGTCTCGGTGGGCGACATGGGCCGCAACGAGCTCTCGGACTTCGTGCTGGGCAAGGTCTCGCAGTACGTGGCCGAGCACCGCCTGCCCGTCTCGCGCCACGAGATGGAAAACCTCAGCCGCGAGATGGTCGACGAGCTGACCGGCTACGGCCCGCTCGAAGAGCTGATCCGCGACGACCGCATCAACGACATCCTGGTCAACGGCACGCGCCACATCTACGTGGAACGCGCCGGCATCCTGAGCAAGACCGACCTGCGCTTCATCGACGACGAGCACGTGCTGCGCGTCATCCGGCGCATCCTGGCACCGCTGGGCCGCCGCATCGACGAGTCCAGCCCCATGGTGGACGCGCGCCTGCCCGATGGCAGCCGGGTCAACGCCATCATCCCGCCGCTGGCCCTCGACGGCCCCTGCCTGTCCATCCGCAAGTTCCGCAAGGACCCGCTGCAAGCTGGCGACTTGCTGGCCGCCGGCACCTACAGCGAAGACATGCTGACCTTCCTGGAGCACGCGGTGAGCAAGCGCTGCAACGTGCTCATCAGCGGTGGCACCGGGGCCGGCAAGACGACGATGCTCAATGTGCTGAGCCGCTTCATCTCGCCCTACGAGCGCCTGGTCACCATCGAAGACGCAGCCGAGCTGCAACTGGGCCACGAGCACGTGGTGCGCCTGGAAACCCGCCCGCCCAACGTCGATGGCCGCGGCGAGGTCTCGGCCCGCGAGCTGATGCGCAACGCGCTGCGGATGCGCCCCGACCGCGTGCTGCTGGGCGAGGTGCGCAGCGTCGAGGTCATGGACATGCTGCAGGCCATGAACACCGGCCACGACGGCTGCATGAGCACCGTGCACGCCAACAGCCCGCGCGATGCGCTGCTGCGCCTGGAGATGCTGGCCGGCTTCTCCGGCTTCCAGGGCCAGGACGTCACGCTCAAGAACATGATCGCCACCGCCCTGGACCTCGTCATCCAGGTCGGGCGCCTGTCGGACGGCCGCCGCCGCATCCTGGCCATCAGCGAGGTGCTGGGCGTGCAGGACGGGCGCATCGTCACCAACGAGCTCTTCGTGTACCAGCCCGAGCGCAAGGTCTTCGAGGCCACCGGCCTGAGCCCTGCGAACCCCAAACTGCGCCTGCGTGACGACGACCAGGCCGTGAAGTTCCACCGCTCATGGTGAGCGCCATGCTCTTCCTGGTCGCCCTGCTGATGATGCTGGCGGCCGTGCTGTCGGTGCTGCGGGCGCGCCGGCTGGAGCAGGTCGCGCGCGTCAACCAGCGCCTGGCCGAAGTGGCTTTCCTGACGCCGGACACGCCGCTGCGCCGGCCCACGGTCAACCCGCTGCTCGAAGAACTGGACCGCTGGCTCAAGCGCGTGGGCCTGAACGTCTCGCCGGCCATCGCGCTGCTGGTGCTGGCCGCCGCCGTGGCCTTCGGTGTGCTGCTCTGGCAGCAGCTCAACCCGCTGGTGGCCCTGGCCTGGTGGGCCCTGTCCATCGTGCTCACGGTGCTGGTGCCGCAGGTCCGCTACCGCCAACGCGTCAACAAAATCATCTCCCAGATCCCGCTGTTCATCGACCAGGTGGTGCGTGGCCTGGTGACGGGCCGCAACCTCGAAGGCGCCATCAAGCTGGCGGCCGAAGACCTGCAGATGCCACTGCGCGAGCTCATCATGAAGGCGCAGAAAAACGTCGAGCTGGGTGCCGACCTGGGCGATGCGCTCAAGGACGTCGCGCACTTCCACGACATCAAGGAGCTGCACCTGCTGGCGCTGACCATCCACAGCTCGCGCGTGTACGGCGGCAGCCCGCGCGACATGCTGGAGAGCATCGTCAACCTCATCCGCCAGCGCGAACAGGCGCAGGAAGAGCTGCGCGCCATGACGGGCGAAACGCGCGTCACCGCCTGGGTGCTGGGCGCCACGCCGGGCTTGCTGGTCGCCTACATCCTGTGGCAAAGCCCGGCCTACATGATGAGCATGTGGCACGACAGCACGGGCCAGACCATCCTCGTGGCCGGTGCCGTGATGCAGGCGCTCGGCGTGCTGGTCATGTGGCGCATGATCAAGAGCTTGTGAGGACACCATGACGATGCTCTGGCTGCTGCTCGCCCTCATGCTGTTTGGCCTGGCCGCCGTGCTGCTGATGCTGACCCGCGAGGACGGCATCGCGCCCGAAGCCGAGAAGCGCTTCAACGAGGTGCTGGAAACCCCCGACGACGTGAGCTGGATGACCCAGCGCCGCTGGCGCCGCACCAACTCCCTGTCGGACCGCTTCCGCCGCGTGCTGGAGCGCATCCCCGGCACCGACATGCAGGAAATCGAGCTGCTGATGCGCCAGGCCGGCCTGGTCGATGACCGAACGCGCGCCCGGGTCTATGCCTCGCTGTGGATGGCGCCGCTGGGCTTGGCCGCGTTGGGCCTGCTGGCCGCGTCTTTCAAGGGCTGGCCGATGTTCCAGAGCGGCTTCGCGGGCCTGACCATCGGCTTCATCGGCTCGCGCAAGGTGCTGCGCTGGCTGGCAGAACGGCGACGCCAGGCTGTCCGCGAAGAAATGCCCATCGTGCTCAACCTGATGCGCCTGCTGTTCGACGCCGGCCTGTCGCTGGAGCACACGCTCAAGGCCATCGGCGAGCAAGGCAAGCACATCACACCCCACCTGGCCAGCGAATTCAGCTGGGTGCTGCAGCGCATCCAGCACGGTCAGGAGCGTGGCGATGCGCTCGAAGACATGGCCCGCCGGCTGGACGTGGACGAGCTCACGGCCACCGTCTCCATCCTCAAGCAGGCCGCGCGCTACGGCGGCAACCTGCGCGATTCGCTGATGCGCTACATCAAGCTGATGGAAGACCGCCGCATGACCGAGCTGCGCGACAAGGTGGGCAAGATGTCCGCCAAGATGAGCGTGGTGATGATGCTGTTCATGTTCCCCGCGCTCATCCTCTTCCTGGCCGGCCCGGGCTTCATGGCCGTGGTCCGCACCCTCAAGTCGATCTGACGCCATGACACACCGCATGCACCCACCCTTGCGCGCACGCCGCCCCCTGGCCGGCTGGCCCACCTTGGCGCTGACATGGGTGTTGCCATGGACCATGGTGGCCTGCGCGCCCATCGGCCCCCGCCAGCACGATGCCCCGGTGGACCCGGCCGTGTGCAGCGCGGGCCTGGGCCCGGCGGAAAACACCCGTCTGGCCGCCATCGAACAGGTCCTGCGCGACGGCAAGCCCTATGCCGCCCTGGCCCAGCTGGACGCCATGCGCAGCGAGGCCCCGAGCGTGCAACTGGTACGCGCCGATGCGCTGCGCCGCATCGACCGGCCCCACGAAGCGGCTGCGCTCTACCAACAGCTGCTGTCAGGCTGCCAAAGCGCCCAGGCCCACCATGGCCTGGGGTTGCTGCTGGCCAACCAGGGCAAGCTGGCCGAGGGGCTCACCCACCTGCAAGCGGCCCGCAGCGCCGCGCCCACCGACGTGCGCGTGCGCAACGACCTGGGCTACGCCCTGCTGCTGGCCAACCGCACGGACGATGCCCGCTTCGAACTGCTGACCGTGCTGGACCTCAGCCCCCGCGAACCCCGCGCCTCGCGCAACCTCGTGCTGCTGACGATGCGCGAAGGCCGCCCTGAAAAGGCCCGAGAGCTGGCCGCCAGCCTGGGCCTGGACGCCGCCACGCTGGAGCGCCTGGGCCAGCAGGCCAGCCAGTCGCAGCCCCCTCAGCCCATGCCCGAGCCGGCGCCCGCCCTGGCCGCCCCCTCGCCCGCCACCGTCGCCAAAGAACCCGCCCGACCATGACCACGACGCCCATCCTCCACCGCCTGCGCGCGGCCCTTGGTGTGCTGGCCCTGCTGCCGCTGGCCTTCGCCCAGGGCATGGCCCACGCCGACACCCAAGCCGCTGACAGCGCCGCCCAGCCTGGGTCGGCACAAGCTGCGCCCCCCGCCCCTGCGACGGGCGTCACAACCCGCCAGTGGGTCAACGCCCAGGGCCAGCGCGAGCAAGCCTCGGCGACGCGCCAGACGCTGTCCGGCCCAGTGATGCGCCGCGTCCACGACCGCTACCTCAAGAGCTTCGAAACCGAGGTCCCCGCGCGTTTGAGGGACACCGAATCCTTCGGCAAGCGCTAACCTGTCCACACCATGAGCCGCCACCTCCGCTTCGCGCCCAGCACCCGAACCCACCAGGGTGGCGGGATCAGCGTGCTCGCGGCGCTGACCCTGGTGCTCGCCCTGATGTTCACCGGCCTGGCCCTGGACACCGGCAGGCTGTGGATGGCCAAGCGCGAACTGCAGCGCTCCGCCGACATGGCCGCGCTGGCCGCCGCCCGTTACACCGGTTGCGGCACCACCGCCCTGCAGGCATCGCAGGCGGCGCAGAACGCCCTGAGCAAGAACAACCTCACCGGCTACACCCTAGATCGG